>Ga0114923_10000310_pt1 | contig 41268 bp, 61 predicted proteins | sample SumtaG_FD_89578 | JGI IMG/M metagenome (GOLD analysis project Ga0114923, IMG submission 89578) | Deep subsurface microbial communities from Indian Ocean to uncover new lineages of life (NeLLi) - Sumatra_00157 metaG | ecosystem: Environmental > Aquatic > Marine > Oceanic > Sediment | place: near... | reverse complement strand
ACGCCTCTGATATTGATTGCTTTGACACAAACAATTTCATTAACGTCATACTTGAACAGCACTTCTTTCATCGCTCTTCTCCTCTTGAGAACTTCCGTTCTCTTTGTAATGATATATTTGCTTTGAGTTTCGGCCCGCTGTAGTGAACGGAAACTCAAGCATTTCTGCATAAGGAACGTAAGGCTTGTCAGCGAAATGCACTACCTTTAGTTTACGAATACGATTGCCTTTCGAGATTAAAAAGCGTACACTTTGCTGTGACCTTTTCGTTACTATTGCAAAGTCCTTTATTGTAAAGTAAGCGTTACCATTAATCTCAATTGTTAGGTCAGTAGGTTTCATTCAACCTCCATTATTTTTATGTAAACTCAGGAACTATAATTGGAAGCGTTTCTTCAAACCAATCAAGTAGCTTTAGCATTAACTCTTTCATTTGTGGGTGACAGTTAGCTGCTGTTCTGATTTTAAGAATATGCCTCCACTCCCGAAGATTAGTCGTCATAATTAACTCTGTCTTAAAACACAAAGGCAATAGTGCTCTTCGAATTGATGGCGCAATCTGTTCGTTATCTAAGTAAATACTTAATATCTTTGTTACTTCTTTAAGTAGTTGCTCGTCAGTAAACCCAGCTTGTTTAATTATTTCAAGCTTGTCCCTTATAAGGTAATCAATATAGTGGGTGCTTTCCTGAGAAAATGCACAGTGCCTATGTCGAACAAGAGCGTTTGCCGTAGCTCTGTCTGTTATAAACTTAACAGTTAAGTTACAGTGTTCAAGAACAGACTCGTGGCCGCTTCTTATAAGTTTCTTAACGAATCTTTCTGAGCTTTGCGCTGTTATTATTTTTTCAGACTTATAGCAGACTCGACCAAAGCGTTCTATGTTACGAGCAAAGTCCACGTAAACGTACGAAGGCGTTAGTACTTCAAAGCTTTGGTTGATTAGATTTACTTTCATTGTTAGCATTACATAAGTTTGTGTATTGATTGGTTCTATCTGTATTTTGTCTGCGCTTATTTGACTTGCATCTAAGCTGGAAACAATTCGTTTGTCGTCTTTCATTTTATTCTTTCCTCATGAGCGTCCATCAACTCCCGCAGTAAGCAGTCCCACTTAGTAGGCTTGTCATAAGCTAAAGTCCTGCGATAACCTGACTCAGCTTTAAGTGTACGCCACATTCTAATCAAATCGCGTTTTCGAAACTTTGTAAATCTCTCTTTCACTTTGTCCTCTTTACGTTGATTGGTTTCTTCTTCTTTAGGTTCTTTAATATAACTACATTCTCAGGTAAGCTTTCGTCAAGTATAACATCCATCCCAAGAAGCTTAGGCATAGGTACAGCATCCTTGACTTGTTCTTTTGTTAGCTTCCAATGATCTTGTAACAACCCGCCTCCAAAGTGACTACGAAAGTTTGCCAACGAAGCTACGCCGCGTAAGCGACTAACAAGTGTTTTGTTTTCTTCGGTGAGCTTGTCGCGATCACTCTCAGTAGTGCGAAGTTTTAAAGCAAGGTAGTTAAGTTGCTTCCTACCAATCTCGGGCATATTCTTTTTGCTGTACTTTCTTGCCATTTGAGCACGGCCTATGCAGTAACCAACAAACAAGCAAACTACAAGTGTCGCGGCAACAAGAAGAATAGGCGCAATCTCTCGAGCTTCCTGAGCGAGTAGTTCTCGGCTCATGTCAAATAAGCTCAATGTTTTGTTCCTTTGAAAAGTGCTCTGCTCTTTTCTGGACAAAGTTAATTAATGGTTCGCAGAGTCCGAGCACTTCCATCATGTCGCTATACCTAAGGTGAAGACCATTCTTAGTCCGGTACCAATTCCCATCATCGGCTCGGAACCAACGTCGAATGTTTACGTAAACTCTGCCGTTGTGAGTTGAGACTTCTCCATAAACATCTGCGCTTAATTCAATAAGATTTTCGCCTACTTGCTCTTTCGGTGTGCTCATATCAATACTCCTAACTGGTGAAATAATTTATGCCTTAACCCTTTTAAGTTGCTGAACAGCTCTACCTCCGGCGGAACTTCTCGTCGAAACTTGAGGTAAGTCTCCCAGTGTGGATCAACAACAAAGTGTTTCTTTTTGATCTTCACATAAATAAACTTTCTGCCTTTATAATAAGCTGTTGCCTTTACCATTTAATTTCTCCTTAACTAAAAATAAACGGGCACGTCCTTCTCGAAGTTAGGTAGGTAAACTGGAAGGAGAACCGTTCCTTTCTTTGATTTTTTGGCGTGCCCGTTTTCTTGCTTTTTTTGAACCTTTAGGTCGTGTACGTGGCTTCGGGTGTTCTCTGCTCATTATAAGATATACTCGAACTTTGCATTTTTTGCAAAGGCCTACTCGCCCACGCTTATGGTATTTAATTGTATCAAGATCAATCTCGTGTTCGCATCCAAATACTTTGGTCATTTGCTTAGTGCCATCCATATACCAAAAGACAAATACCAATAGCAACTACTACGATAATAAATAATATCAAGCTTAGCCAATTATTTTCGTTCTTGTTCATTTCTGTTTGCCTTGTATTTTAAATACATCTTGTAGCTGTTCATTTTCTAACTCGAAGCGTAAACCTTCTGCTTGCTCGCTTGGCGTGTCGCCGTAAATACTTAAATCAAGACTTGACGCCTGCGCAGCTTGCCTAAGTCCGACGCCATGATTCTTTCCGCCGCAGATGCAGGAACACGTGAACCACTTTGCGTTGTAACAGCGGGCGTCACATAAATGCTGCCCGTCTTGACTTGTCATAACTACCATTCTTTACCTCCATTTAACTCGCACCCTCGAAGAGTGTAAGCTCCAAGGTAGCCATCAATAAACTTCAAAGTGTGCAGCATCGAAAGCTCACCAGCATTAAAGTCGCTTAGTACTAACCGAAGTGCTCGCTCGAACTCCAGCCAGTTAACTAACATCCGGCTTTTGTTGCTGCCTGCAAAAACTTTACTGATTTCTGCATCATGATCAACTGCTTTTGTTTCCGGCATCTTGTGCCTCCTTTAACACGATAATTTCGTAGCTGTCAAGAGTCGAGATTAATTCTTTTTGGATTATTTGTTCTTTAACGAAATACCCGTTGCAAGCAAGAATGCCCATGACTGTTCGTCGATCATTGAAATTATTTACTTTAAGTCTAATCAATTCTTTCATGTTGTGCTTTTCGATTATAGTTCGTTGCATACATAGTCCTTTTACTATATACTAAATGTAAGCTACAATATAGTAGTATTGTAACATGGATTTAAAATCTTGTAAAGCCTTTTTGCGATTTTTTTTAAAAATTTTTTTCTCTATATAGTAAAAAACCTATGCACCAAAGCACAAAAAAAGCCGATCGGCTTTAACCAATCGGCTTCAAGTTTATAAAATAAACTTGCTCTTTTTTCGAGTTGCACACTTCTTGCAAAGCTGCTTTTCTTGAACAATCTCTTTGCCTACGCCACCTGGATCGATTTGGTAGCCATTTTTAAAGCGAGCCTCATAAATCTTTGGTCGAATCTCTGCAACTATGCGGTGAGGCTTTGCTTTTCGAGGCTGCGGCTTTTTGCACCTGTCACAGATAAAGCTCATGTCAGTTTCTCCTCACGTGTAAACCCAGCAGCAAAAAGCTTTTTAATAAAATGACAACGATCTTTTACTGTAGGTTCAAACTGAGACTTGCCTATGCAAGACCCAGCTTTATTATAGTGATAAGCATACTTGTTTTTCACTATAACAGTTTGCACACCATCAACATAAGTACTGCTCATTTGTTTTCTCCTTGACAAAAAAGGCCAAGCAAATTAATGCTTGGCCCTTTGCTTTAAGTTTCAAGCTTTTGCTTTAAACTTACAAGTCTTCTTTGTCAGCCGGCACGTGGCCAGTCCAGCCTTTCGGAGGATTGGGGCCAGTTGCAACAACCTTGTAGGTCCCGTCGGCTCCGTCTTCGCCCTCGAAGAGTTTGAACCAAACGCGATCTTTGGGTTCGACCTGCACGAACAACCGAGACTTGATACTCATCTCAGGACGCCCGATCTTGAACGCCTTGAAGACGTCCATTTCGGACAAGCCCTTGTCTTTTGCTTCGAGCAAGGCAGTGCGCAGAGCGGCGTTGATGGAAGACCGAGGAGCACGAGCTCTCCGAGCCTTGCCCACGAACATGAGAATGTCAGCGGCGATCGTGTCGAGCTGTTCGGCATTTGCTTCTACAAATGCGAGCACTCGCTTTTTCGCTTCGATCCGTTCCAGCTTTTTGATTTCAGCTGCTTTGATCTGTTCGTCGGTTCTTTCTTTTGCCATGTTTGGCCTCCTGAAAAGTTTTGTTATTGTTTAATTCAAGCGTCAGCAGTGCTGACCATTTCCTGAACAAGGTTGCAACTACAACCTTCAGCCTCTCCATAATTAAGCTCGCTTTGTTGGAATTACTTTTCAGTTATTCCAAGAAAGTAAGCGTCTACTGCAACGTCCTCTTGAGTTAGCTTTAACAAAGCTGTGACTTGAAACAAGCCATAGTCTTGTCCGAGCGATTCCTCACAAGTGTGAGTTAAATCAGTTACTATTGTAACCAATCCACTCACAGCAGTGAGAACGTCTTTCATGATTTCAAGTTTTGATTTATTCATTACTTGTAAACCACTACTTGCTTGCCATTAATTAAACATCGATATTCACCGTGTTGTTTAATTGCAGCTTCAGCAAGTATACGCGCCATGTTTTTGAGCTCTGTTACTTTGATCTTTTTTGGTTTTGCCATGTTGTTAATTCTTTGGAACTGTTACACGGATTGGCTTGCCATTACGATCAAAGGTCTTGTAGGTTTTGATCTTCATGTTAGATTCCAACTTCAAAAAACAGTGCTTTGCCTTTGAACGTAATGCCCAAAGATTCGCGGCAATTCAAGCAGTGAACCAAGTTTTTGAGATTCTTCTCAGTAGTACCCAACCAACGAATTACGTCGGCCATCGAGTACGTGCTTCGAGATTCTGCAGCTCGGCTACGAACTACCATGTTCCGCAATTTTTCTGACATTGAATAATTAGAATTGTTCATTTGATTCTCCTGTACTAAGCTATTAGCTTTAAATTAAGCGAGCTTAATAATGGAGAGGCTTTCTTGATTTGCTTACTAAGTCCACTCTTGCTTGAATGTAAACCAAATGTTACTATTAACATTTGACCATTCTTGACGCTCCTCAATTATTGGAGCTGCATTCACTTAGTCCCTCAATCATCCTTCTCTTAACCCCGGTTTTGTTCACCACCTTTTAGTCCGCCATTAGGACTTCCAACTGGTATCAGCCGGTTAGCTGTTATTGCTACATATATATATGCAATAAGCGTGCCGAACAGTTGATATAACTTTGCTCCTAATTGCTTATAGTATAATCAGTTAAAGTAGTTAAAATTAGAGCATTCAAGCCTCTTTCTGTGTTTGGGTCTTTTTGATACACTTGTTTAAAAACACGCTTAAAGTGAGTCGAACTGACACGAATTGTCTACTTTTGTGCAACAAAGGGGCGGGTCGAACTGACCCACTTTTAAAACGCTTAAAAATAAAAGCTTCTAATTACAGTAAACTTTTAAAAAATTATAAGAAGATTTATCATAGAGCAAATAGAGCAAATAGAGCTAAGAAGAGCTTAGAAGAGTTATCAGTAAGCAAAATAGCCTTAGAAGATTCATCATAGAGCAAATAGAGCAAATAGAGCTCAGAAGAGTTTAGAAGAGCGTAGAAGAGCTCAGAAGAACTGTCATAGAGCAAATAGAGCTCAGAAGAGCAAATAGAGTTTAGAAGAGCTAATGAAAGCTTAGAAGAGCTTAGAAGATCGATTATAGAGCAAATAGAGCAAGTAGAGCTCAGAAGAGTTTAGAAGAGTTATCATTAAGTTAGAACCGCGCTGTAATTACTTATGGTGTAAGCAATTAAAAGATTTCATACAGAGAAAGTTCTTTTGTGACACCTATAAGGGCCAGGCCGTTTATGGCAGAATGAGTGTAATTGCTTATGGTGCAAGGAGTTAGATCAATATAGCTAACTAACGTGATCATGTATTATAATTCTTTACAGTGTAAGGAGATGGTCGAAATGGTGTCACGAGTGTCACGGTACTGTCACGGAGACAATTCCTTGTAGTGTAAGGAGTTAGGTTACTTTCAAGGTGCTTCGTGACATGTGACACCCTCAAAATAACACCATAGGGCATAAAGAGGCATTATGCCCTATGCACTATTTATTGCTGTCACACTGTCACGGCTGTCACAAAAACTTCTAAATCCTTAGATACTAAGGACTTATAGTGTGCCACCCTCGTGACACTTGTGACAGTATATCATACTGCTATATACTATATAGAGAGATTTAATTGCTTACACTGTAAAGACTTACGTCGCTTTGGCAACAAAAACGTCTTCTAATTCCTTGCACTGTAAGGAATTGTCAACTTCCTACTATAGTAGTGTGCTTTTGCTGAGGCAGGCCAGATCTTAATCATTATATGATATGTCATATATTATGTTTAAGTGAAGCAGAAAGCTTGCAATTACGCTTGCACTTGTGCTACATTATAGGCAGGTGTATAATGCCAAAGGTATTAACTGATATAAATGAAAGACTCAGAATAGAGGAGGCAATACTTGACTGGCCAGAAGACTATATTCGTACTGTAGACTTAGTTAAAATATTCGGAGTTTCAAGGCGTAGAATTAATATAGCTATGACAGAGCTTGAAAGCACTTCACCACATGAACAGCTTAAAGCCTTTTTAATGGCTGACCAAATATTTGGAAGCGTTGAGAGTGATGGCTAAAAGAAATAAAGACTATTGGGTAAAGCAAGAGCTTGTATATCAAGAGTACGATAGGTGCCTTGATATTGATTTAGCTATGACACTTGTTGGCTTGTCTGAAGAAGAACAAACATTAATATTAAACGATAAAGAGCTTGAGGCTCGAATACTTATTTTAGACGCTGGTAATAAGGCTAATATGTTAGTTCAGCTACGTGAGCTTAGTACGTCAGCCTATAACGAAGGCGTCAGGCTTGCTGCATTAAAAGAGTTAGGCAAGACGTACTACCCGAAACGCTTCCGAGACGATGGCCAGTCAATACGCAAACAGCGAACAATTCAATATGAAGTAGTAGAGCCAACGCCATGATGTTGACTATGGAGCGGCCAAAGCAGAGTGTTGTTAGAATCAATAAAACGTTTGATCCGCTCTATCAGATTAAGTCTCGCTACATGGTTATATATGGTGGACGCCGGTCAAGTAAAAGTTTTTCAGTGAGTCAGCTTTTAGTACGCAAGGCTTGTGAGTATGGTGATCGAAGAATAGTTGGAATGCGGAAGTATGCTACGACTATTAAGCTTTCGATTTGGGCAAGGACAAAAAGCGCAATAGAGGAAACAGGCATTACTCTTCGAGAGTGTAGCATTAATAAAACTGAGCGGTACATAATATTACCAAGTGGCTCAGTCTTTTATTTCGTTGGAGCTGATGACCCACAGAAGTTAAAATCAATTGAAGGCATAACAGACTATTGGCTTGAAGAGGCTAATGAGTTTGACGAGATTGACCTTGACACTGTTGACGCTGGCCTGTCTGCTGCTGTCGAGCCACCTCCACAAGTATGGTTGACGTTTAACCCAATACCTTTTGTTCAAGGCTTTACTCCTTGGCTTGTCTCGAGGTTTATTAATAAAGTAAGTCACGAAATGAGCCGAATCGCAATAGAGGGTGATATTTGTGTTCTTCGATCTTGGTACAAAGATAATGCTTTCTGTCCTGATGCAATTAAAAAGCTCCTTGAAGGCTACAAAGAAACTAATCCGGATTTGTATAAGATGTGGGCGTTGGGTGAGTTTACCTATCTGGCAGGAGTTATATTTAAGAATTGGGATACTTGTGACAGTGTGCCGGATGGTGTTGACCTTGTTGGCTTTGGTCTTGACTTTGGTTTTGCTAATGATCCGCTCGCTATTACTCGGGTTTGGAAATCGCATGAGGAGTTTTGGCTTGAAGAGATTGTTTATGAAATAGAGTTGACCAACGCCCAAGCTTCGGAGCTAATGGAAGAGCGTGGTATGAAGCGACATGAAGACCATATAGTCGCTGATTCTGCCGAGCCTAAAAGCATTAAAGAGTTTCAGAATCTTGGCTGGATTATAACACGCTGTGACAAAGGCCCGGATTACAAGCGAGCTGCTATTCGATATTTAAAAGGCTTTAAGATACACATTACAAAAAAATCAACTAACTTAATTCGAGAGTTTTCAACGTGGTCATGGAAGAAAGACAAAGTGTCTGGTCAGTTTATGCCAATACCTATGGATGGCAATGACCATGGAATTGACTCAGTAATTTACAGAACGTTCACCAAGGCCAGAATGTGGGGTGTTGCTGAATGAACTTTATTAGTCGAGTAAAGCTATTTAGTCAAATGGTATTTTCAACGTCCCGTCACTGGCAATGGCTATTGCCAAGAACGTCATATAACTATGCCCGTGACGTTGGTGATGGGCTTAGGTCTTCGGTACTGGTAGCTGTTTTGTTTTGGGTAATGCGCCGGTTTGCTGAGGCTGACATGATCATAAAAGTAGATGATGAGGTTGAACGAGATCATGCTTTGTTAGACCTTTGGCATAGACCAAATCAATACTACAGTGGACGCTTGCTGCGAATGGCGTTAAGCTTGTCTTACAAAACAGATGGAAACGCCTATGCTCTTAAAATACGCAATAATCAATTAAAACCTACTGAGCTTTGGTACGTGCCGCACTGGATGATGGAACCGCACTGGCCTCCAGGTGGAGCTGAGTATATTGATTATTACAATTATAACCCGCAAGGTTTTCCAATTAAAGTCGACCCAGAAGACGTTATTCATATTAGATTTGGCCTTGATCCAAACAACACTCGCAAAGGCCTTGCTCCATTAAAGTCGCTTGTCCGTGAAGTGTTCACCGATGATGAGGCAGCTAACTTCACAGCATCATTACTTCGAAACTTTGGTATACCGGGCTTAGTCATATCGCCTGGCACTGATGAAGCTGAAATGGAGAAAGGCACGCCTGGCACTATTAAAGAGTTTTTTAAAGCTAAGACTGGCGACTCTCGAGGTGAGCCTCTTGTCATGAAGCGTAAAACAGAGGTCAAGCAGTTTGGCTTTAATCCACAAGAAATGGATCTTGGTAGACTTCGTGAAATACCTGAAGAGCGAGTCTGTGCAGTCATAGGCGTTCACGCCGCAGTGGTTGGCCTTGGAACTGGAATGCAGCAGACAAAGGTCGGAGCAACTATGAAGGAGCTTCGAGAATCAGCTTATGAAGATTGCATTATTCCAATGCAGAATACTTTTGCTGAGGAGCTTGATACACAGTTGCTTCCAGATTTTGAAACAGATATAAAGCGTTACCATGTAGGCTTTGACCTTTCTGACATTCGAGTACTTCAAGAAGATGAAAACAAACATGCTGAGCGGGTAACTAAGCTTACTGAATCAAGCCTTATTACTATTGGTGAAGCTCGAGCAGAATTAGGATATGAAGTAAGGCCTGAACATGATGCTTACATGAGGCGTTTCAACATGCTTGTTATTCCGGCCGCTGCTCTTTTAAGTGAACCAGAACCAAAGCCTATTGATGTAAGCGGCAACGGTGAGGACAAGGCGCTTGGTTTTAAACTGTTCTCGATTTTTTCACCAACTACTCAGCTTAAAATTGAAGCGTGGCAAGTAAATCTTGTTCAAGCGTTTTATAAAGATTGGCAACACTTGTCAACAATCTGGGCAAAGGAGCTTACACGAGACTTCAAGCGGCTTGGTCGAGAAGCTCGAAAAGCATGGCAAAAAATTGTTGAAGAGCAAGGTATAGACCTTGCAAAACAAAGCGCCGAAACTAAAGTTGACTTAGACAATCTTTATGCTGAGCTTATAGCAGAGCAAATAAAGACTACTGACTATGCTCAGTATCAGCATCACTTTATTCGAGTTGGGAAAACAACGTATGATACAATAGAAAGCGTTCTTGGTCTTGGCATTAATATGAGCGCACCTGCTGAGTCTGTGATTGCAAGCGCCGGTGGAACTAAGCGTGGGCTGCTTGACCTTGACAAACAGACTAAGGAAGCTGTTCATAAAGCAATAGCTGAGGCGCGGGCTGCTGGTGAAGGCGCACTAAAGGCTGGTATGAATATCGAAACATTTGTAGCAGCTGGGCCTTGGAGCACTCCTGAGATTCGTGGTGCTGTGATTGGTCGAACTGAAACAAAGTTTGCGCAAAACTTATCAAGCCTTCAGGCTTATAAAGCTGGTGGTTTTGATAATGTAACAATAGTAGATGGGCAAATTGATACTTCATGTGATATGTGCATAGCTCGGGATGAAACAGTTATGTTGCTTGATGAGGCGTTTGGTTTATACGAACATCCAAACGGAACGTTAAGCTGGACGCCGGTGATGGAAGCGCCTCCGGCATAATACTTTATATGGAGGAATAGAATGAAAACCGAAACAAAGCGCACAGTGCTAATTGACCTAAAGCTTGTGGGCGATCAAGGTGAGTTTGAAGCGGTGTTTGCAACATTAAATGTTGTTGATGCTGATGACGACATTACGATTCCAGGAGCTTTTGGTAACCAAGACGTGATTCTGTCACAGTACAATCATGGTTCTTGGGGAAGCGGCGCTGCTGCTTTACCGATCGGCGTTGGCAAAATATTTGAGCGAGGTGATACTGCTGTTATTCATGGTGAGTTTAATCTTGATAGTGAAGATGGGCTCAAGACCTATAAGACTATTAAGTACTTGCATGAAAAAGGCCGCACCCAAGAATGGTCATACGCTCTTCCTGAAATTGACTATGAAATGCAGGAAGCAGATGGCCGGCGCGTTCGTGTACTGAAGCGAATTAAAGTCAACGAGGTTAGCCCTGTGCTGATGGGCTCAGGTGTTGATACTCGGCTCTTAAGCATTAAGGGTACTTTTTCGAACGCGGACAAAGACGAGCTTGCAAGACTGGGCAAAAAGTTTGGTTACATATTCATTTTAAATAATGAATTAGAAGCCTCTGATCAAGAGTCAAAGGCTGTACATATTGAGTCGATGCCTCTGGCTGAACACTTCGAGGTAGTGCAAGCAGACGTAGAGCGACTTGTAGAACGAGTTCAAAAGATTGGCGACCTGAGAGACGCCAAAGGTAATCATCCCTCAGAAGACACGATGAAGCGTACAGCTCAATTTCAAACAGTGCTTGGTAAGCTTATGCACGAGTTGGATGAGCTTCGAGAAAGACACCAAGTATTGTACAAAGAGTTTTTGCGTTTTCAAAAAATCATAGGCGAGAGGAGAAGAAAAGATGGCACTAAAATTGTTAGTGGAAAAACGTAAGGAGTTTGAAACCAAACAGGACAAGCTTCACAAGGTTATAGAGGAGGCGGGCGCAGAGCTCGACATGGAAAAGGTCACGTCTCTCGAAGGGGACAGCAAGGCCAAAACTGAAGCTATCACAAAGATGAACAAAGAGCTTGAGGACTTAGGCATAGAGATTGATGGACTTGTCGCACAAGAGAACGTCATCAAGGCTGACGCGGCTCGCGAGAAGGGGCTTGAAGCAATGGGCGGAGTTCATCTTCCTCAGCCAGAAGGTGACACTGACCAAAGGCCTAAAACAATAGGTCAGCTTTTCGTCGAGTCAGATGCCTTCAAGAACTATCGCCGAGGAACAAAAGAAGGCCCAATCGCTGAGCTGAAAAACCTAAACCTCAAAACACTTTTTCAGACCGCTGCAGGCTGGGCGCCTGAGACAATCAGAACCGGACTCATGGTTCCTTTTGCCACTACGCCGATTCGTATTGTAGACATTATTCCTTCTGGTGCAACAAACCAAACGGCTATTGTTTACATGGAAGAAACGACTTTCACGAACGCTGCGGCTGCTGTTGCAGAAGCTGGAGAAAAGCCTGAGGCAGCGCTGGCCTTGACCGAGCGTTCAAGCCCGGTTCGCAAGATCGCAGTTTGGATACCAGTGACAGACGAGCAGCTCGAAGACGTCGAAGGCATTCAGTCATATCTGACTAACCGCTTGACGTTCATGTTGCGACAGCGCTTGGATCAGTACCTTGTAACAGGAACAGGCATAGCTCCTCAGCTGACCGGCTTGCTAAACGTTGCAGGTATTCAGACCTTTGTGCTGGCAGGCGATCGCTTCGATGCAATATACGAAGCAATCAAACGTGTCAGAGTAACAGGGCGAGCCGATCCGAATGTTATTATAGCTCACCCCAACGACTGGCAGCAACTCCGCTTGATGCGGACTAATGACGGCTTGTACATTCTCGGTAATCCGAGCGAGCCAGGCCCAGTCCGAATCTGGGGTTTGCCAGTAGTGGAGTCAACGGTCGAGACAGAGAACACAGTTCTTGTTGGCGACTTTGCTAACTTCTGTCAGCTGTTTGAAAAGAAAGGCATCGACATTCAAATCTCAGACAGCCACGACACGTACTTCATTTACAACAAGAAAGCAGTTCGGGCAGACATTCGCATGGCGTTCCCTTGTTATCGCCCCGCGGCTTTCTGTGCAATCACAGAGTTCTAAGGACGTTGGCTATAAAGTCAACTCGCATTTAATAAAGGAAACATTATAGGAGGTAGCTATTATGATTCCTGCATATGTTTATGGTTTCTTGACAAAAGATTATCACACTGAGGCAGCTAACACCGTTATTGATGAAGAGCTGCCAGCACAGAACGGCATGAGGTTGGCCTTGCTGGAGATGGAATATCTCAATGCGGCTACGGCGCACCTCGCATCATTCATGTACGCCAAGGACCCAGCTGCAACACCGGGAAGCTGTCGAAATCGTTGTGACACACCAGCGGTATCAGGGCAGAAGGTGCTCAACGTGGTCACCACACCCACTGATCCGGCGGGCAATGCCGTAGCAAATTTGGATATCATCGCGTGGCAACTGCCGGACGGAACGTGGGAGTATGGAATTATCGCGTCAGTCGCTTCTGAAGCAATCACGATGACGGGCAACATTCAGGGCGTGGATGCTGGAGCCGGTGCAGTCGCCGTCGAGGCCGGTGCGAGAGTGATGATCTTTGGTGCCATCGCGGACGGTGCTGTGATGAACGTTAGCCTAACGGCCAGCGTAGTTACGAGAAAGGGACAAGGCCACTTGACCATTGTACATCCGTACATGAGCGAGCCCTTTTACCTGAGTATCGACAACGCCACAAATGCCGGCTTCCTCGAACACTTGGTGATGGGTTACATCAACAAGTAAGCACAAGAACAAAAAGAAATCAGCGGCGGGTAACCAATCCCGCCGCATATTTAAGGAGTTGGTAATGAGAATGAAAGAAAGATTATACTTAACCGAAAATAGGTTAAAGGTAGTTAAAGAAGATGATCGCAGTGGACGCCACTTACTGTGCAAAAAAGGCGCGGAGCTTGATGACAAAGTAGCTGCTGAGTACGGCCTTGTTGATGGAGGTTTAGACCTTGCTGTAGCTAAACAAGTAAGCAAAGCTATGCAGAAAAAGTTCGATGAGATTGCTGCTGCTGAAGTAAAGCGCACAAGAAAAAAGCCTTCGTCAAAAAGCACACGAGTAAAAAAGGTAGCAACAAAGAGCACAGGCCGTGTGATTAATTTCGGTGGAAGCAAGAAGGATAAAAAGAAATGATCATGCGAGAAAGGCTTCACGTTACAGAAGATCGTCAAGTAGCTGTTCGGGATGGCGACAAGAGGGCTGCCTTCTTGTTAGTCGCAAAAGGTCAGGAGGTACCGAAAGTGATTGCAGAAAAATACGGAATTGTCGACGGTCGCTTAAAGCAGAAAAAGAAAGCTGCTGACAAGATGACAGAAAAACCACCTGACAAGATGGCAAGCAAACCGAACAATAAGTTCGTAAAATCTGAAGGTAAGGAGAAAAATAATGGGTGATGTTAGAATCACACCGCAAAAGATACTCAAGTCAGGAATCGTGCCAAACAACGTAGCTCCCTTAGTGCTTGTTGGTGTTTCAACCTACGTGGTCAGGAACACTGGACGAATGTTTTTACATTTCCTAAAAACATCGGCTGTGGATGCTAATCTTATAATCTTGACGCCTGTGACAGTAGCTGGGTTGACAGTGCAAGAGGTAGGATTAGAAGTGCTTGCAACTGTGGGTGACAAGCTGATCGGTCCATTTCCGCCATCAATATTTAATGATGGGCTTGGTGATTTGCGGTTCACCATAACAGATAATATTGATGGACTGTCGGTAGCAGCTCTTGAGATATGAGTGCACCGATCATACCTAATTAACAGGAAGGAGAAAAACAATGGGTGATATTAGAATTGTTCCGCAAAAAATACTCAAGGCTGGGATTATTCCGAGTTACACGACTCCGTTGACTTTGACGGATACATACTTGATTCGGAACACTGGGCGAATGGTCTTGCATTTTTTAAAGACCGAAGCTGTAATTGCTAACGTTACAGTAGAAACACCCATGACGGTGGATGGGTTAACCGTGCAAGAACAGGCACTTGCGGTACCTGCCTCTTCTGGTGATAAGATAATTGGTCCGTTCGCACCTTCGATCTTTAACGATGGGCTCGGTGATGTGCGATTTACGGTAGCTGATAATATTGCCGGACTAAAAGTAGCAGCTTTAGAAATATGAGCACACTGACCGTAGCACAGTTTCGGGAGCATCTGGAAACTGATCTTGTAGACGCCGCTCTTCAACGTTATATTAATGACGCAGAACAGCAGATTATTAAAGTAGCAGGAGAGTTGCATACAGAATCTGACGTAGTTAAATACGCCGTTGGAGCTAACGTGCTGTTCCTGAAGCGAGTAGCTTCTTCAATCACCACCGTAATTGAAGAGCTTGAAACTGTAGAAGGTACATTTGTGGCGACCACATTAGCTACAGATGATTATCGGCTGCTCAGCACAAATCAGCTGAAGCGATTATCTTCAGGCACTAATCCAAGAGGAACCTGGGGTGATCTCGTAACAATCATTTATGTACCTGAGAGTGACGCCTCTGTAAGAGTTGGCGTCACAATAGACTTGGTGAAACTGGCGGTGCAGTTCTCAGGACTTGATTCTGAGAAAATAGGTGAGTGGTCAGCTTCACAAAGCAAGCATGAAGCTAAAAAAGCTGAAGCCTTAAGAAAGTTAGGAGGCTTTCCTTTTGCATGAGCGTTCGATCAATGATGACCATGACAGCGAGAATCCTTCGAGACACTCAAACTGCGGAGGATGGCTTTGGTCATAAAGGTCCGCCTACACCTGAGGTTATAGGTGAAACACCCTGTCGAGTTTGGTACTCTTCAGGTTACCTTGCCAGGCGTAATCAGTCAACTGTTAGTATAAGAGATTTAATTATGGTTGTACCTTTAGGTACAGACATAAAGGTTGGAGATACAATTAACAGCGTATGGGATCGCAGAGGCAGGGAATTGTTTAGTAAGTTAAAACTTGAAACACCGATGCAACGAGCTAATCATATTGAATGCAAGGTAGGCGAGAATGCTTAATTGGCGGGGCGAAGAGGTAAAGAATAAAGTCTACAAAAACGTCGGTTGGGCTATGGACTCAGTATTGGTAGACTGTGTGACGCACGCCAAAGCTAATGTGCGAAAACGAACAGCAGTGCTTCAAGGCGGAATACAAATGCGCAGGACTCGACTTGAAAAAAAGAATGTGCTGGTCGGGCTGTGGGGAGTTTGGGCTGTGCTTTATGCGATTTATGTAGAGAAAGGTACACGGCCGCACTTTCCGCCTGTTGAGGCAATTCGTCGAAGTATGAAAGTTTCAGCCCAACATGCTTGGGCAATAGCTCGAGCTATAGCTCGAAAAGGTACAAAAGCGTATCCGTATTTAAGGCCTGCAGCTGACGCGCTTTACCCAACGTTAACAAGCAGGATAAAAAGATTATGATTAACGTTCATGCAACGTTTAGGAGTTTGTTACGATCAGAACCAACAATTACAAGTTTAACTGATCGCGTGTACGTTGGGGAGATACCGCGGGATGAGATAGAAGAACTTCCCGACAAGGTAATTCTTTTGGTGCCAGCAGGTGGCTTGATTCATAATAGGCTCTTGCCTCTGCTTGATCCAAGAATTGATATTTGGTCTTTAGGTAAAACCTATTTTGAAGCAAACGCTCTCGACCTTGCAGTGTGCGAAGTGCTTAGACACTTAGTGCGCAGAGTGGTTGACAGTGTGCTTATACATAGCATCGGTTGGAGCGGTGGACCATTCATGGTCCGTGATGACTTGACTGGGTGGCCAGCGCTTTGGCGGTCCGTTGTGATCTATGCCGATGCACGACCTACAGATGGAGGATAAAGATGAAGCCATTTGAAATTGTCATGGCACCGTTTGAAGTTTGGTTATCAGCAACTGAAGCTTGGCCAGACCCAGATGAAACGCCTGCAGGAAACTGGAAAAAGCTCGGCACCAACGGCAAGTATAACCTTGCCGAAGATGGAGTGACTGTAGCTCATGAACAGTCAATCAGTACACATCGAGTTCTCGGCTCGACTGGTCCGGTGAAGGCCGCTCGGACTGAAGAGGATTTACGTATCAGCCTTATTCTCGAAGACATGACTGCGGAAGAGTACGCAAAGGTACTTAACAACGTTAGTGTTTCGGACATAGCTGCTGAATCAGGAGTGCCTGGTCACAGAGACATTACGCTTAGGCAAGGTCCGGACGTAGCAGAGTTTAAGATGCTGATTAAAGGGCCTTCGAGCTATGGTGATTCTTGGGCTGCTCAGTATCAAATACCCAGAGTCATTCAGTTTGGAAACCCATCACCAGTATTCAACAAGGGTGATGCAGTTGGTTTGGCTTGTGAGTTCTTGGCGCTGGAAGACCCGGACGCTGCGACAGAGGCAGAGCGTTTTGGCAAACTGGTAATTCAGGATGCTGATGCGTTAGCATAAACAAGGGAGAATTAAGTGGAAAAAAAGAATGTTAAAGATGGTATTGTAAAAGAGAAAGAAGCACTTCTTGATATTAGTACAGCGATTACACGACAAAGGATTCGGATTGATGGCGAGCTCTATGAGCTCGCCTCACCCGAAGATTTTGAGATGCATGAGTTTATGTGGATTGCTGATCGTGGTCAAAAAATTGGTGAGTTGATGGGTGAAAGCTATAATGAAAAGGATGGAGCAGACCTTGACATTAAGCTTGACGATCTTGCTAAAAAGGTTGTTCTTGTGCCTGATGCTATATTTAAAAAACTAAAGGCCTCACATAAACTCGCCATTATACGGGTTTTCTCGGAAGCCGTGGAAAGCATCGGGGAGATTCCGCGGCCAAATGGTGGGCAAGAGTCCTCCCCAGACTCCAAAGATTCTACGGAGGAAGCGTCGAAGGTTGGCTCCACACCAAGTTAGTATATGTAAATGCTTACTTGGAAATGCTTCCACAGTTACAAGCTGAAGAATCTTTTCGACGAGTAGATGAGATTGCTATTGGTAACGGTGTAATGAAGAAGTCTGAACAGCACACCGTATTGCAGAACTGGCGAAGGGCTATGAAGTCGGAAGCTGTTATGCCAAGGCGTAAGCAAAAAAAGAAATTATCGCGTGACGAGCAAAAAAGTCACATTGAATCGATGGGGATTAAAGTACAATGCCAGGCGAAAAATTAGGTGAGGCAGTATTAGAGCTTCGCACTGATGGCGTGAAGTTTGATAGAGGTCTTAAAACTGCACATAAAAGAGCCATAGCGCTTGACAAGACATTTAAGCGAGTAGGACAAAATCTTACAAGGTTTGGTAAGAGTCTTTCTATGTCGCTTACACTTCCTTTAGCTGCATTTGGAGCGGCAGCAGTTAAAATGTCTGCAGACTTCGATAAAGCTCTGTCGCAGATTGTAGGCTTAGTAGGCGTGTCAAGAAAACAAGTTGACCTTTGGAGAAAGGACTTATTGGATTTGGCACCGCTGCTTGGAAAGTCCCCAAAAGAATTAGCTGAGGCTATGTTCTTTGTTACTTCTGCAGGTCTTCGCGGAGCTGAAGCCATGGACACTTTAGTAGCTTCGACAAAAGCCGCTGTTGCTGGGTTAGGCTCTGCGAAGGTTGTTGCAGATGCTGTGACAGGTGTTATGAATGCTTATGGTTCAGCAAATATTAATGCAGCAGAAGCCGTGGATATTTTAACTGCTACAGTGCGCGAAGGAAAAGCTTCGGCTGATTCAATAGCAACTTCGATTGGTCGAGTAATACCTATAGCCGCTCAAATGGGTGTGTCCTTTGATCAAGTTGGTGCTATAATGGCTACATTAACTCGTATTAATTTTACTGCTGATGAAGCCATGACTTCTTTTCGAGCTATTATGGTTTCATTACTTAAGCCGGCTAAAGAGGCAACTGACGCTCTTGCGGCTGTAGGTATGTCTGCTGAGGGATTACGGAAAACAATTAGAGAAGAAGGGCTTTATGTTGCTCTTAATCGCTTGTATGATGCCTTAGGTAGAAATGAAGCAGCTTTAATCAAAATACTTCCAGAGTCTCGAGCAGTAATTGGTGCACTTGGTCTTCTTGGTGGAGAGGCAGAAAATACTGCAGGTATTTTTCAGTCTCTTGCAAATGCAGTAGGCTCTGGTCAAACAGCGTTTGAAGAGGCCAGCAAAACAATCGCACAACGATTTGCTCGAATTGTTCAAAGATTAAGAGTGTCGCTTATTATGATAGGCGACGTGTTGGGACCTATAATTATTCCAATGATTGAAAAGTTTTCAAACTTTATAGCTGGTCTTGCTGATCGCTTTTCTAACTTGGCGCCTGAGACGAAACGTTTCGCAGTAAACGTAGCGCTTGCCGCGTTGGCTTTGGGTCCGGCAATAATGATGGTAGGTGGCTTGATTAAAGTGTTTGGCACATTAGGTCAAGTCATACGTTTACTTGCTAATCCATACGTACTGATTGCAGCAGCGGCTATTGGCTTAGTCGTTATAATTGTTAAGAACTGGGAAAAGATTAAAGCAGCTACGTTGAAACTTGGTAAAGGCCTTCAAAAGATTTGGGTTGGAATCAAAACAATTATTGTTGGTGTCGTAGTAGGCATCTATAAACAGGTTAAGGGATGGCTGATTGACAAGTTTGAAACAATACTGACTTGGCTTAAATTGACTTGGGCAAAAGTTTCTAATGTTTACATGAAAGCAAGAAACTTTATAGTAGAGTTATTGGGTGGAGAAGGAAAGCCGCTTGTTCCAATTCGACAGTTAGAACGAGACCTTGAGCGACTAAGAGGTTTTGGTGATAAACTAATTGCAGAAGGAAAGCGTCAGCTTCAAGAATCTATAGCGACTGGTACTGCTTTATTAAAAGAAGGTGGTCAAGAAATAGCAGTAGTTTTCACAGACGCCTTTGATGCAGCAAAAGAAAAAGCTATTGAAATGTTTACAAAGATCAAGAGCCTTGTAGGTAATATGTCCGGAACAATTAAAGGACTTTTTGGTGCAGGAGCTTTTGGTACAGCAGGCTTAGCTGAGCTTGAAGCCAGAATACAGGAGATTCTTAATCGACTAAGTGGTGGTGGAAGAGCAGGGCCAACTCCAGCCGCAGCACCAGCCATTGGAGGTGGTGGAACTGGAATGGCTCGCTTTGAATTAATTCCTCAAAAGTTTCGCAGAGCTCTTGAGAAAGCCACTGAAGCAGTTGCTCACTTTGCCGTTGAAATTGGTATTCGTGCTCTTCAAACTATTGGTAGTGCTGCTCAGTCTTTGGGTCAACATTTATTAAGTCTGTTTACGTCAACAGATGAATTCAAAAACTTTATTGAAAAGATTAACGAATCATTATCTAAGATACTCAGTCAGGCCGTTGGTCCATTATTAAATGCACTGTCCCCACTCATAGATATTTTTATACAGTTGCTCACTAATGTTATGCCGATCTTTATACAAATATTCCAGATGTTGGGTGCATTAATTCAAGAGACATTGCCTTTTTGGAAAGCAATAGCTGACGTGATTGGCATAGTCGTACATATTATTGGAGCTATGCTTTCTCCGCTGCTGGCAGCTCTTGTTCCAATCTTAAATGCTTTTGCACCGATCTTAGATATAGTTGCACAGATATTTGCACTCTTGGAAAAGCCCTTAGTAATATTTGCTACTATAGTTGGAAAGGTTGGCGCTGTAATAGGTTGGCTGTTAACTAAGATAGTAGCATTCGGCAAAGTTATATGGTATGCAGTTACATTCCAGTGGAGAAAGATAAAAAGGATTGACTGGGGTGGCACATTAAAAGATGCGCTTAATAGAGTATCAACAGGTTTAACTATAGAACCTTATGTTCCACCTACTGGTGCTGGAGGTGCTGGAGGTGCTGGAGGTGCTGCAGGAACAGCAGGCGTAGGTGCTACTTACGAACAAGCTCGACCAATCGAAGTAAATATTGACGTTCACGATAATACAATAGCAGGCAATACGCTGCGAGAGTTTGCTATCCTACTACGTCAAGAGTTTGAATCTCTTGCCATCTTGGGAATGTGATGGGCTTTACAATTGAGGTTGACTTTGGTACAGGCTTTGAACACATTACTCAGCACTGTGGTGATATTGAGCGGACTCAATGTTTACATAATGGTTTAGGGCCAACTATAAATACTTGTCGATTTACAGTCAGAGATAAGACAACCGCAAATAAGTTTAACACGAGTAACGTTGATTTGCCTCTGCAAATAAAAAAGGATGATGTTTTATGGTTCGTTGGCCTTATACGTCCGACGTTTGAAAATACTGTTGGTGCAAGTTTAAAAGTCTTTAACGTTGAGGGCTATGATAAAGGTATCTTACTACAAAAGCAAATTGATCAGAGCTTTGCATATGCAGACTATAAGGTGAGCGACCCTGCTAATAAAGGTTCAAGCATTATGCACCAGCTTTTTTATGAAGCTGGAATATCTGACGGTGAATTGGATTTTATCCTTATTGATAAGGTCATAGACTACTTCGTAATTGAACGCGAAGACAAAGCTGTTTATCTTGATGAAATTACTGCACTCTTATTTGAGTTTGGCTATGTTTATGATTGTAAGGGCAGTGGGATATTTGAATTACAGGATTTATTTCCAATCTCATTACCTGCTCAAACAGTTGTAGATGATTCAAAGATTTATCATGATTTAAAGGTACAAAAGGTTGAGACAAAGTATAGCGGTGTGCGAGTCACATGGCATCCTCATTTAACGCTCACTGACAGAGTTGTTTTCTCAGACACTACAGATGGTGACTCTACAAATAAATGTAACATTACACTTGGAGCAGGCGACTGGTATCCGGTAGGTGCTGATACTTTGGATGTACACTCAAAGTATCAGCTTACTGACTATGATCTTATCATAGTTTTAAATGCTTATCTTAATTGGGCAAAGACAAGTGTTACTTTAAACACGTGGACGCCTAAGTATAAACGAGCCCTTGTAAAGTTTACTTCACCAGCAGGTGGGTCAATAACTCGGTTTGATATTAATGGCGACCCTGTAGTAATTGATAGGAATATAATTAATAGATCAGTACAATATCTTGTGCCCAGCACAGAAAAGATTAGGGAGATAGAAGCTCGATACATAACAAGTAAGGCAGACTCTGATCGACTTTGTAATGGTTTAGTAAAGTGGTATGACTTTGCTGATTTTACATACTCTTTTCCAACTGGAGAAGCTTATGTAGTTGGTGAGTATCTTGACTTTTATGAGGGTGTTTTAGATATAACAACAAGTCTTCGAGTTGTTGAAATTATAGAGAACGAACAAGGAGATAAGCGTATTCGATGCGAAGGCGTAGATGCTTATACTTTGGGGTCAATGGAAGAACAAAATGATATTACTTCTCCGCCAATCGTTACAACCATTCGTGATGCAGAAGAACGTTATGTAACCAAAGTAGAAGATCAAGTAGGTTATATTGGTGGAGGTGGTACCACTGTAGCTGCAAAGATAGTAGTTTCCAATTGCTATGCTATAGGTTTTAATGGAATTACTTTAAGTTGGGAGCGTCAACATAATCTTACCAATTTCAGTCATTATGAAATACAGGTTTCAAGTAATGAAACTAATTGGTATAAATTGCGTAATGATGGTGTAGATTGGAAAGGCGTTGAAGGACAAGTCACTTCAGTGCTTGATGAGTATATGACACATCAAAATATTCCTGCTGCTGATCCGGATAATCCTGTACCAATTCAATTGTTTTATCGTGTTCGTGTAGTCTCATTAGCACCGGATGAAGGTGATTGGTCAGACACCGTTGATGCGACAATAAACTTAATTGAGAGCAAGTACATTAAAACAGATGCTATAACTACTGCAAAATTAATTAATGCTGCTGTAGAAGAAGCTAAGATTGCTGTTGATGCTGTCACTGAAAATAAAATAAAAGCAGACGCTGTAGTTGCAGCTAAGATTAAAGCAGGTGCAGTAGTTACTGATAAACTTTTTGCTCTTGCAGTAGTAGCTGGTAAAATAGCTGCAGGTGCTGTTGAAACTGCAAAGCTTCATGCTCTTGCGGTCACGGCTGCAAAGATTTCGGCAGGTGCAGTTGAGACAGATAAACTTCATGCTCTTGCAGTTACCGCTGAAAAAATTGCTGTAGCAGCGTTACAGGCGCAGTTTGTAAATGTTTCTTTTGCTTTGACTATTGGTTTTAGTGGAACAGGTACGCCGGATAGTCCAGACGAAGGAGATAGGAGGCAACGTCTTGATGGTGATGAAGTATTATTTCAGATTTTTACAAATGGGAATTGGTCAACTGAGCGTCAGATTACTTTTGGTGGCGTTGATGGCAATAGTAACTTTCGTCCCTTTTTATCATGTCGGGGAGTGTTAGGAGATATAACTACTTCGCCTCTGCTTGATCCACTTCCCGACGAATCGTTTTATTTCTTTAAGTTTCAAAATAATGTAGATGATGAAGATGGCATTGGTTCACTTACTATAATAGCTGTTAATTATACTGGCTCTGGTTGGGATGGTGCTGCTATCACTGTTGGTACTATGTTAACGTTTGGATTTTTTGGTGGACCATATGACGCGGGAGAAAGTGTTACTGCTGATTTAAAGTTTTTCCTTCCAACTGGATATGCTACAAACTCAGACATTCTCACGATGGGCAATACTACAGATGGTTTTGCATTAAGAATTGTTTCTTCAGATAGAGCACAATTAAAAGTTTATAAGAATGGTACGTCAACGCTTCGGGAAAGTGCAGTCATGGCAGAAAATGCATGGCACTCTATATCTTTTACTTATAATGTAGATACGAATTATGCTTATTTGATTACAGATGGTGGAGTCATGAGTTGGCAACCAAGCGGATCATGGGGAGCTACATCAGGTGCAAATTGTAGTATTCAACTTTTAGTTGCAGGTATGCGGATGGATGAGTTAGCAATGTCGGTACGAAGATTTTGCAACATTGATTATTTAATTCAGCATCATATTCGACAAGTGACTTGGGCCAGTGCAGTAGGCTACAGTCGTAATGATCTATATTTAGAAGCAAGAGAAGATGGTATAGTTCGGTTGTTAGATAGTCCTAAAGGTATGTTGAAACATACATTTTCTAATTTACTCACGACTGGACAAAAGGTATGGGAGCTTTGGCGGAGACTTCCACCAGGTGGATATCATTTTAAGTTTTGTTTAATTCTTCAAACTGTACTTACAACGACTGGTGCAAGATTTGGAATTAATTTTACAGGTACTCAAACAGCCTTCTTTGCAAAGTTAATATTTCCTACAAATAATGCTGCTGGTGCAGTAGGTACAGCAGACGATGAAGTTTCAGGTGGTACAGTTAATCTTCAAGCAATGCAAGTGACAAGATTAGAAAGTACTACAACACCTAATCTTACTGGGTTAACGGCTGTAACAACGGCAGACGCCAATATTTGTATTACAATTGAAGGTATGATTGTTGTATCTGCAATAGGTAATTTGGAATTATGGTTTGCCAGCGAAGTGCCTGGATCATATGCAAGATTAATGGAAGGTAGCTGTGTAATTATTAATAAGGTAGGACCAGAGGCTATATAATGACACAAAAAGAAATGGAAAAGTTATCTGACCGTGAGCTTCTTGTTAAAACTTTTGGTGACGTAGAACACATTAAAGGCGTATTAGGAAACGGAGGAGGTGGTGTTGTTGATGATGTTCGACAGTTGGAAGAAGGACAAAAGGCGTTTGTGACTCGAAAAGAATTGGCTCTTACAATTAGTATAATTAGTCTTATTTTCTTAGGTCTTGGTTTATTTGTTTATCTTACATAAGGAGTGAGATATGTTAAAATTAAGATACGTTCCTAATGGCATTGATGATATTGTCAAGTACTACGGCATTCCTGGCCAAGTAGAACGTGGAAAGTTTGTCACAAATACCAATTGGTTTAAAGAAAATGTTGAGGTGTTTCGCCTTTCTTTTCCTTTAAGACAAAGCTGGGACTATAAAGAGGTCAGGGCTTTCCACGCTCATAGATTAGTTGGCGCTGTGATGGTAGACGCCTTTGAAGAAATACATGAGTTCTATGGTCTTCGTGTTATGCGATTAAAAGGCCTTGATTTTTTTGGTGGCATATACAATCCAAGATTTAAACGTGGAAAGAAAGAACCGTCTACTCATGCTTTTGCAATCTCTGTTGATCAGTGTCCAGGTCTTGGGCCATATAATGAACCATCATTAATGCCTTGGGTAATAGTAGAAGCGTTCTTAAGACGTGGTTTTATAAACTTTCCAGCTTTTGATGGGATGCATTTTCAAGCTTGCGGTAAGGAGTATTAAAATGAGGGGATTTTTTGAAGACGACAAAGGTAATAAAAGCATGATCAGATTATTAAGCTTTGGGTGCTATGTCACTGGCACGATTGTCGCAGTTATTGGCGTGATCATTGCAATGCCTGAAGCTGTGGTATCTGGCTCTACTTTAACTGCTGTAGGTCTTGCCACAAAGACGCTGCAGAAAAAGTATGAAAACGGAGGAGGCTAATGTGCAAATATTCAAATGGTGCGCGATCACATTCTTGGTTGGCGCGATTCTCAGTGCAGGTGCTGTGCTTTACTTTGTGTATCGTCCTGCTTCTATTACCATCACCGATCTTCAGCGAAAGTCTAAACAGCTTTCTGAACAACACCGAATCGAGGCTGATGAAGATTCTAAGTTACTCAAAGAAGCTCGAGAAACAATTGAAGGACTCGCAAACGATCTCGCAAGAGCAGGTCTTATCTACCAGGAAACTATTGACGGAGTTAAACAATTGGAAGACCAGGTTAGAAGTCTCGAGGAATCTAACACGAAGATACAAGAGTCGAGTGGACGAGCTTCTGAATATAATAGATCAATTAGAGGTGAAGCTGAAAACGCTCTGCGAGATTTACGCGGCTTCCGAAGAGACTTGGCAGAAGACGCTTCAAGTAATGGAGCGAGAACTTCGTCGGAGCAAGATTAAATCTTTAGTATTTGTTTTGCTTGCTTTATTAATTGGCAGCTTTACTGGATGGGTATTAAAAGATGTGTCTTCACGGTAGTAGAAAACCTATTGTAATTAATAAACGAAATGTAATGCTTGACGAATGTCTTGCTGATATTGTTCAAGCATTAAATCTTGGTGGAGTAAAGACTGCCATGAGTTGCTGTGGCCATAGAGAAGCCGATGGTTTTATATTGTTAGCTGATGAGCAGAAGTATCGACTCTTGATTGTATGTCCAGAAGGTAAAGAGTCTTTAGACAGATTTCATGCAGACTTTCGGCCCAAGGCCGAAGAGTTTGAAAATAGATTTAATCTTAAACGAGGAGCAAGTAATGAACCTAATAAAACTTCTTAGAAAGTCAAAAGAACAAGGCAACTGTACCTTAACATTAAAGGGTCAACTGTCAGCACGAGTCACTCGCAAAAACGGCACCGTCGAAGAACTTGGCATTATTGCCAGGAAGAAAGTTACAGATGCATTTGTAGCGTATCTTGTAGACAGCTTGCAAGACTCGACCACTGAACCAATGGATGTTTTTAAGTACCATGATTCAGGTACAGGTACAAATGCAGAAAACAAAACGGACACTGCACTACAGACTCCATGTGGTGAAGCACGTGACGTTGGAACACAGATCGAAGGAGCTTCAGCTTGGATATTTAGGACGGTAGCTGAGCACACTTATGCTGGACCTTTTGCAATCACAGAACATGGTGTCTTCTCAGCAGGAGCTGGAGCTACATTAATGGATCGTTCGGTATTTGCTGTGATTAATGTAGTAGCTACCGAAAGAATAGAGTTCACCTATGAGTTGACTTGTCAGTCTGAGGCGTAAGTAATCATGCCTACATCTATACCTGTTATTGAGACCATTGAAAAAAATCAGGGTGGCGCAGGTCAGTCTATTAACTTAACGTGTAATAAACCTGCTGGTGTTGAGATAGGTGACTTATTAGTCTTGATCTGTGCGAATGAAGATGACTCTGCTGTTCCACAATTCTGGGACAATAAAGCTGGATGGGAGTTTATAGATGAGTCAGGTGATTTTTCGTCAGATGCTCACATCGGTGTATTTTATCGGATCGCGACTGGTACAGAAGATGCAAGTGAAACGGTAGTCGCGGAATCTGCTGATCAGTGGTGTATGTTTTATGCGCGAATCAGCGGTGTAAACCCAGATAATCCTATTAACATTAGTAACTTCGCAAGTACATTTAGTGAAAGCGTACACGTTATTCCTTCTATTATAACAGATGTAGATAATTGTTTAATTTTGTATGGTCTTTCTTTTGATGGTTCTGATGGTTTCCCTTTCTCTGTAGCCGGCCCTTTTGTAGAAGAGGATGAAGTCCAAAATCCGCAATCTCAAGGTTTTAATAGTGCTTGTTGGGGAAGTAGAGATTTAGCGACTGCTGGAGCATCAGGAGCCGCCAGCGTCACTTGTTCTTTATCAGATGGTGCTGCTTATTTTCAAATTGGTATTAATCCTACTCCTGAGTTTCCTATTGAAATAGATGGAGAAGATGCTGGTGGTACTCCTTGGGAGTTTGATTCTCTTTATCAGCAAGGTGGATGTACTCTTACTTTGGATGCTCTGGCAGCATGTCATGGTAATTTTGGCTACAAGTTTACTGGCGATGGATCAAATAAACAAGCTTATGGGATCAAGGCTTTTACTGCAAAAGCAATACTTCATTCTCGTATCTATATTAAGTTTCCCTCAACCTTTACAAGGCAATCAGCTTCAACAGTTTTCTTTGCTTACGAATCACTTTCTGGAGCAACCTATCTTAGTCAAGTAGGTTTCTATTGTGGTGCAACTACTCATCCCGAATCATGGGCCTTGTCAACACAGTTCGATGGTCTTCAATTACCAGCAACAAATTTTTCTGCTGATGCATGGCATTATATTGATATATATTTCTTTGCCGGAAGCGGTGCGGACGGTGTTGTTCGTTATTTGATTGATGGCGATTTAGCTTATGAAGTTACTGGTATGAATTATTCTGCATATGCAATAAGCCTACTTCGGATTGGGCAAAGAGCATTTAATAGTGTACCTGATGCCGGAGATTGGATTTATATTGATGATATTGTATTAGCTGAGACTGGACCAATTGGTCCGGTACCTTCCCCAGTAACTTACAAGAGTTTAGCAGGTGCCTTCACTTTTAGTGGTGGATTGTTAAAGCGTTCTAAAGTAATAAGAGTAGGAAATATTGCTTTCATAGGAAATGTAATTAAGAACACTAAAATAATAAGGCAAGGTAATTTAGTTTGTTCTGGTTCTGTAAAGAAACTAACTAAAAAATTCTTTAGCGGTACACTGACTTTTTCTGGTTCTATAAAAAGAGCAATCAAGAAAATGCTTGGTGGTGTAATTAAATTTACTGGTCTGCTGTTTGGTAAAGGCGCACGAGAAAAGGTTGAAGTTTCAGGTGAGTTCACACATACAATAGAAGTAGAGGGTGAGTTTACACATACAATAGAAGTAGAGGGCGAAATACTGGAGGATTAATATGGGAGCACATGTAGGTGATATTGGAACAATTATTAGTTATAGATCAAAGACTGACTTGTCTATTGCCGATGTATTAATACTCAAATACAGAAAACCAGACAAGACCACAGGTCAGTGGGTCGGAGTGCTTTATGATACTTACGGAGCAAAGTTTGAAACTACGTTAGTAACAGACTTAGATCAGTCAGGTAAATGGGACTTGCAACTCTATGCTGAGACACCAAGTTGGAAAGGCCATGCCGAGATTAAACAGTTTCCAATATTGCCAAACGTATTTTAATAAGTATTTAATATTCCCAGCATCTTCTCTCTGCTAATGAATCGACTTTCTTGTATATAGTGCATAGCTTCTATTAACGGATCAACGTTAGCATACACCATGCAGAATTGATTTAGTACTAAAATCATTAACAGATCAGTAGGTCGTATGCCAATAAATAAAAATGTCTTGCCGTTAAGCTCTGCGTGCTCTTTGATCCAGTTTAATTGGCCTGGCTCCCACCTCAATTTTATTTCACCGAGTTTGTTCATCTTGCCAACCTTAAACTCTATCCATCCAGCTTGCTTAACTGCACGAAAATAAAGATCAGGTATTCCAAGACCTGTACTGCCTGACTCTATAGGCTGTAGCTTTATAGGCTGATTCTTTAATAACTTAATTAGCCATCGACGTATCGAAGCTTCTGTCATAGCGTAACTCCTTTTCTAAATCTTTCCATTCAACTTTTTTAACATCTGCCCAGTTTAAACCTGTTGCTGGGTCAACCTTTATTGGTACACTGATCTTAATAGATGTTTCCATTATGTTTGCCATTTCTTTAGCAGCCTCGAGACCTTGTTTTGTTTTTGGCATTGAAACATCTATCTCATCATGAAGAGTTAGGTGCGGAGGTAGTACATGAAATATTCCAGCCTTGTAACAATCATTCATAGCTTTCTTCATAAGATCGGCAGCGCTGCCTTGAATTAATCTGCAGTACATTATATAAGACTTGCTCTTGTCAATTAAGCGTGAGCGACGATTTAGAATAGTTTTAATATAGCCACGTCGCTCAGCTATTCTTGTCACATCAGCTATGCTTTGCTTTAAGTACGGAGCCTTTGCAAGGTACACTTCTTTTATAGCAGTTGCTTTTTCTTCGCTCCATCCGAATTGCTCACACATTCCTTTTATTCCCATGCCGTAGGGTATGCCGAAGTTCATGGCTTTTGCTTGACCTCTTGGCAACTCAGTTAGCTCCATTACATAGGCGTGATAGTCAATCTTTGGATTATTATTATAAGCAGCCCTAAGCTCCTCAGCTCCTTCACCTCTTGCGTAGTGTGCTATAAACCTATACTCAATCTGTGACCAATCTATTTTTAACCAATAGCAATTTGCAAAAGGCAAAAACACTTCTCTACAAAGCTGGCCCCAGATTGGATCTCGAAACTTATCCTTAGATGATATTTGCATTAAGTTTGGCTGAGCAGCAGAAAGTCTTCCGGAGCGAGTACCATATTCATCAGTCCGCGTGTTATAAAAGTTACAATGAATAAGCTCGTCAGCAGTTAAGAATCTTACAAGTGCTCCGTCGAGGTACGTTGTCAGCTCATGTTTTCCTTGCTTTGTAAACTGGATTTTTCTGAGAAACTCATGCTTGTCCCTGTTCAACTTATAAAAAGCCATGTTTATCTTTGGGTTACCAGTAGAATGCTTCGGATAAGCAACTCCTTCTTTGTCCAGTATCTTGGCAACTTGCTGCGAGCTGTTTGGATTAAACTTACCAAACTTTTCAAACAGCTCTATTAAACCTGCCTCAATTATATTTTGAACCTTAAGTGCATTTCTGTCACGCTTCTCTGCGTCTATTCTAACGCCAGTTTTTTTGAAATGCAACAAGCATCTTATTAGCTCACACTCAAGGTCGTATAGCTCAGACATATTTTCATTTTCTAAAAGAGCAAGCTGCAACTTGTTAATAACAATAGGTAGATTGGCGTCTTCGATTGCATACTCTCTAACCTGTGAGTAAGGCATTTTCCACAGCCATTTTTGAAACTTACCTTTAAGCCCATTCTCCTCGCAGAATCTTTCAGGCAGAGTCTTTTTCTTTCCGCGATTTAAATACTTTCTGCCCATAAACTCCAGGTTGTATTCTCCTTGGTTTTCGTCGATCAACGCCTCTGCAATTTCTGTGCATCTAAGCAAGCCGTTTACTTTTATTTTATGCTCGCCGTTCTCTAACCAATCAATGTCATAGATTATATGCTGACCAACTTTGACCACAGGCAGAGCAAGTACTTTACGAAGGTACGTTAAGTTATGAGCTTGTTCGTCTGGGCTACAATCATAGTGGCCAAGATTGTAGTACGCTGCAAAACTTTCACCATCGCTGAGTGAAACGCCAAGTATTTTCCCATCTTTTCTATAAACACCTGGACCAAGCTTTTCTAAGTTTGGGTCGTACGTTTCAATATCAACACCAATTTGTTTAGCACTTGACAGGTCAGGATACTTGTTCAAAGTGAGTACCTCCACACTGTTTGCAATACCAAAGATCACAGTAATAACACTTGTAAGCATGAATCAATCTTATAACTCTTTTGCAAGATGCACAAGCTATCTTGTTTAATTTTGAAGCCATTCTGAATTGATCACGTAATGCTATGCGATTAGTATTAATCTCTTCTTCTGTCATGCACTTACGTTCATACATTTTTTTGCTTTACTTTACAACCTCATCTTGATGTTTATTTCTATACTCTGGATTTGATTTATGAATATCTAACATTCGTTTAACTTGTCCTTTCATAGCAAGTCTATGTTCGGGACAACAATAATGTTTTAACCAATGTGATGTGAGAAACTCTTCTCCGCAATAAAAACAAATTCGTTTTTGCTGTGGCTTGCGGCGCTTTGATTCATGAAGCTCGTAGCATTTGTCCTTGCAATACTTACGCTTTCTGTCATTAGTTTCAAACGGTGTACCACACTCTTTGCACATCCGCGTTATTACTTCTTTCTTTTTATAATGTGAGTGTGTCTTCCAGAACAAGTTGCGACAATCGTCATTACAGAAACGCTGGTATGGTCGATAAGGTTCAAACATTTCACCACATAAACAACGTTTCATAGCAAACTGTGACATACTGTCCGCAGTCGGCTGACTGTGCTTTTGATTGCTCTTTGGTATTATTAAGTCCATAGGCTGTCCTTTGTACGCTATTTGTTTTATACTGTTCTTCTGTACTATACGACCTGGAAGTTTTATAAATAAAGGCGTATATAAGTATGCCCTAAAAATAAATCTTTAGAGTGTAAGAGCACTGTGAAGATTTATTTTAAAGCTATAGTCGGATCAAGCATGTAGCCGCAATCGTTAGTACACGGGTGCACGCCTTTAAACGGGTACAGGTCAATTGACCCACACCTTAAGCATTTGATTTCAACTTCAACGTCAATATCTATTGGGCTATTTACTGCTGTTGCAATTCGCTCAATCTCAAACATAAGATTTGTTACTGCAAGATGCAAGTGCGGAAGCTCGCTGCTCTTGTCCCAGTACTCTCCATCAAGGTGAGCGTTAAGGTGTCGCTTTGCTGCATCAAAGTGAAAGTTTGGTGGATTTTCACGCCAGGTTTCTGTTGACCCATACTTTTTTCTTCCGTGTTCACGAGCACTTGCAATCGCTTTAATTAGCGACGTGTAAATCAGTGTAGGTTGGTACTTAGTTTTATCAAGCTTGCTCATTTGTGATTTCCATCAATATAAAACTTTTCTAATCGCCTCAATTTAAACTCCTTGAACATGGCTACTTTCAAGGTCGTTGGATCATAGAACAATTTAAGCTGATCTATGCACACCTCCACGTCCGCGATCTCTTCGCAAATCTTCATGTCATCTTCGTTACCGCGAACGGCCTTGGATAGTGCCTTGATTAATTCAGCACACTCCTCGATCGCTACGTCAAGTTGATGCTTGCGACCGAACTTTTCTTCAAGGTGTTCATACGTTTCTTGATGTCTTGCATCCTTTGTCATAATACCCATTTTATCCTCCATCTTCAATAATCTTTTGTTTGCGTAATGCTTGTCTACCACAGAGGTCACAGTACTTTCCCTGTGGAGCATTATGTCTATTAATTAATTCAACGGTTGCTTTCTTACCACACCTACATTTATGTGCTGGAATCTGTCTTAAGTAAGCCATCTCATCCTCCATTAAAATTAATATATTTGTCATACCCATTCTTTGATCTTGAGTACACAATATGCAGGTTCTTTTTCGCGCGGGTGCAAGCAACGTACAAGCAGCGTAGCTCAGAGTCCGGGTTATGCTCCATGTTGTTTTGAACTGACCGAGTGAAGTCAAGCATTAATACAACGTTGTCTGCTTCTCCGCCCTTGACTCCGTGTATTGTATTAACTGTGAGCGACCTACTTTTTAAATCTGATTTCCATCTGATTAAATCTTTGTAGTAAGCTACTGTATCATTATCAAGGTTCATCTGTTCAAACCAAGACTTGTCTATATTAAACTTGTCCTTTAGAAATAGCTTTACGCGAATCTCATCAGTCTCAGTTATCTTATTTCTTTTTCGTGCTCGCTCAATAATATTAATTACCTCAATATGCCGAGGATTATAAGACAGCTCATGCTTGTCTATGTAAACTCGGCCTTGCTGCTTAAGCCAATCGCGATAGAAGGATAAGAACCAATTATTTCTTGACAAGAAATAGTATGTTTGCTTGTCGTTAATTTTTATTTCGTTTATGCTGTTATAAAAGTATACTTGACCTTCGTCGCTTATAGGGTCAAACACCTTGTCAGCTCTGTTCTTTATCATAGCACTTATTCGTTTAGACAGGTCAAGAATCTTTTTCTGAAGCCTATAGCTTTGATGAAGTATTTCACGTTCAACTATATCTATGTGAAGAAACTGTGCTACGTCCGCACCTGACCACTCGTAGATTGCTTGATCATCGTCGCCTGCAATATAAACTTTTCTACAATCTTTAAAAGCAACCTTGCACATTTCCCACTGAAGCGACGTTAAGTCTTGCGCCTCATCAATGATTGCAACCTTAACTGGAAGAGCGTTGTTAGTTATTATAAACCTTTCTATGATATCCGAAAAATCATAGACATGAGCGTGTTCTTTATATCTAATAAAGTTTGACTGAACGTCTTGCAAAAGAGTAACATTTATATCATACATATAAGCTTCAGCCATAACTGGATTATTGCGTGCTAAAAAGTACATGAATAAATACTTGTCGTCGTTATTAAAAAACTCCTCAGTGTAGTACCCAGTAAACTTCATTCCCATAGCATCCGAAAATATCTTATAATCTTTCTTGCTTATTATGTCATACTTAGAAAAGCCTCCAGCTCTAAAGGCTAAAGAATGCAAGGTTCTAAAGTAAGGAATGTCAGCATCTTTGTAATTAAATTTATCCTTTGCTCGGTCAGCTCCTTCGTATGTTCCTTTCCGTGTAAACGAAACAAAGGCAATTTCATTTGGTTCAGTTTGCTTCAGCTCCTTCTCGAGTATCTCCATCAGTCGAGTGGTCTTCCCACAGCCTGGCGCACCCAGTATCATACTAACGTTGTTCATTAAAATTGTTCCTTCTTATCACTGAAGTCAGCTTTGAACGGTTCTATTTGTAACACAGCTAATTTCTCAGCATCAATATTAGATATTTCGTGAACTCTTAATTGTCTGTTTGACTCTGTTCTAATTCTTGTAGAGCGTATATTAAAGTCCCGTAATATTCCATGCAGCTCACTGGGTGAAAAGAATCTAAAGTTTTTGTTAATAAAAATAAACTCAATTAAGTCATTGATTCTAAAATAGTAAGACTGTTTAGTTTCATCCTTAAACACTCGCTTGTTTAAGATTTGATCTTTAGTTTGAGCCGCGGCCCTGTTTAATAAGAACTCAATGAAAAGATTCTTAAGCAGCATCAACGAAGAAGTGTCGTCCTCTTCCCTTACTTCCTTAACTTCTATTTCACTAAGCCCTTGATTAACAAGCTTGAACCATTCGCTTTGCTTCATCTTAATAGGCAACTTGTGCAGCTCACGAAAACAAAGCTTTAGAAATACATCTTGCTTAATTATTTCATCCTCGTTTTTAAACCTAAGCAGCTTAAACTTATCATCAGTCTGCGCCTTTACTTCCCACTCGTAGTAAGGCTCATGTGATTTAATCTGAAAGAGCTTGCCATACTCAAGCTCTGAGAAAAATCCACCTTCTTTCCCTACCCCGTACTTTCGCAGGTTGCACTTTGCTTTTCGGCAAAAGTCAACACAGGGTGCTTCAAGACATTTATAAATATAATCCTTTTTTCTAAGCGAGCTTATTATTGTATTCTCGAGCTCGTCCTTTGGCAGCGGCGCCTTCATTGCGTTGTTAATGTTAAAGAGCTTTTGTTCCCAAAACTCTGGGTCTTGCTTCTTTAGGTACACGCCGAACGAGAAGAGGTAATTATTTCGCCCACTACCTGCGTCCATTATATTAAGCAAGTTTATTGATTGTAAACAGGGTGGCCCAGTACTATAAGGTATATCAGAAAGAAAGCTTCTGATTTCCATTAATGTTCGCCGCTTGCTTTTTATATAAGACAAGCCATCATCAAAGGATAGCTTCTTTCCGTTTCTAATTGCAAATTGTCGTGTATCTTTTGAATTGTAGTACGGCAGATTAATCCAGCTGCCTACTGCACCTTCAACTAACTTATCTTGCTTAGGGAATATTTCAATTATTTTATTTAGTTCTTTCTTAACGTATAAGTCAATCCCTAAAACTGAAGTGTAGGATTGCATAAGACTGATGACAGCCTTTGCGTTTACCATTTGTTTTAGAAATAGAAATAAATGTATACCACCCGACTTAGATTTAAAGGGTATAAGCGGAAAGCTATTATCCTCAATAGCTTTTAAATAGCGATCTAAGTTAGAGTCATAAACATCTATGTCAATTACAGCAAACTTGCACTCGCCCTTTTCTGTTATCGGTATTATACCTAAGCCGACTTTTCCAGCTAAATGATTCTTGAACTGTTCACTCCTTAATAACTTGCTTTTAATTGTAGCATTTTTCCCTTGCTCTTTTCCCTTAGAAGTAAACTCATATTGATGCTGACCATAATTGTGAATATTGCCAGAGAACAAGTCCATAAAGTCGGCAAGCTGAAGCTGTGGTGTGGACATATTGCCTCTTTAATTTTTTGCTCAAAAATAATAAGCGAGCTACCGGGCCTAAAGCATAAGAGTTGCAACTCTTGGTTCACAGCCATTGTTATCGCGTAGCTCGCTCTTTGTTAGAAAGCTTCTTCAGTTTCCAGTTCGTCGCTTTTTGCTGTTGCGCTTTCAAGCTGGGCGTAATCTATTTGTCGACTCGGCAATATCTTCCTTTCTTTTTGTGTTATCTTGTATTGCTCTGGACCAATGTACCTGCTGAACTTTACAGTTGGAGTGTACCAACTACCTTTTTCATTTGACTTGTACTCAGTTTGCAATTCCCAAACAAGGTAGTAAGGCATAGCTTTTTTGCCGTTGTCCATCATGTGCGAAGTCATCAAGCGGTTCCACTCTCGTGCTGTTTTAATCATACTTGAAGAAAGTGAAAAAACTGCAACGCCTTCATTTTCAAAGTGTTCAACAAGTATTAAATAAACGTAGTTCTCTTGAAGCAGGTTTCCCTCTTCAGTTTTCCACTTGCCAAACGTTTTTTCAACAGCAAGTCGCTCAGCATTTTCTACAGCGTGATAGCTAACAAACCCACCACGCTTAGGTCGCCACTCAATGTATATATGTTCAAACTTGAGCACAATACATTTAAATGATGAGCCAAGTACTTGCTTTGTAATTGTATTAACAAAGTGACCTTCCTCGGCTCCGTCAATGAACCCAGGCTCTTGCTTGTTAAGTTGCGGGCTGAGCTTTTGAAGGATACGAATGAAAGGTATTGCCATCGTTGCTTGGCTGATTTCTTCAAAACCTTCCATGGTATCATTAACTGTATCAAAGAGCCCATTTGACTTTGCATTTGACTTCTTTCCACTTGTGTTAAACTTTGCCATATTAATTTTCCTTAAAGGTTAATAGTGTGACAGCAGATGCAACCCACTGTCACAACAACATTATGTAACTGTTGCATAGTTACTTTATTTTCGTGCTAAAAAACGTGAATACATTTGCTATGTTTACAACGTCCTCCTTTCTTAAGAACACACCATCAGACACGCCTATAGCATACTCTTCTTTGTCAACACCTATACCAAGTAATTCTTTAAAATACTTCTTAAGTGTTTGCGTATGAACGCCTCGATCAGAATCATAATCATATTCTTCCTCTGTTAAAAAGCCAAACAGACTTGTCATTTTTTCAGTTGCCATTCTGCTAAAATGAAAGTGCAGTTTGATTATGTCCTCTTCATCACGGTCTTTAAGAAAATCATAAAATGCTTCTTGCTTTTCTACAGGAACAGTGACTGAAGCGTTCTCTTTTACAATAACTTTTTCGCCTGTTGCAAGTTTAATTTCAGACAAGCCATACGTAGCCAACAGCTCCGGTATTTTTTCTTGGCTTATTTTATTAAACTCACGCTTTAATTCCTTAAGAACTAACTCAGCTGATTCAATGTCCTCTTCGTATGAAAGGTACTTGGTTGTGAGATTGCTAAGCTCATTTAAAGCGTCTTTACTAATTTTTTCTTTTGGTAGACTTAACAAAAACTTAGGTGTCTCGGCCATTATATTCCCTCAACCTGATCATCAGGTATATGAGCATCTTCGACTTGAGCGTCAGGCATAACTTTTGTTTTATGAAAAGCATCCGGCGCTCTGCATTCAATACCTATTGACTTGAGATATTCATATATCTCTTTTCTGAATGCCATGTCTACCTCAGCCATTTCGTCAGCAAAACCTTTGAGTGTTTGCTTGTGGCGATAACCAAAGAACTGTTTGCAGGTTATTAAAAAACCTTTCTTCTCTGCTGTTTTGCCCATCCTAATACCTCCGCGTATCCCCGCCGGGTTTTAATTAATCATGTACCATATAGGTCCATATTTTAATTTCAATAAAATACAATTCTTTGTAAACAATTTAAAGCTCTTCGATGGATGCAGCATTTCTGTTCTTAAAAATCTGTCCGCTCTTGGATCGTCTTGCTGACCGAATCGCAATGATATTTTAAACATAGCTTAGTACCGCGAGAAGGTACTTGTATAAAGCTCGAACAAGTTTTCATTGCGTTTTAAAGAATCTATAAAGCGCTTTATTCGCTCTATAAGCTCTTGACGCAATACCTCCCAGTCTGTGACCTCATATAAAACACTGTAGTGACCAATCAGTTTAGAAGTACCTTCAGCAAACTCACCTATAATATACTGAAACTTTGAAATACGTTCTGTATAACAGTAGAGTTTATGTTGAATAGACTTCAAGTATTTATGCTTGCCCCCATATGCACTTGTGCTTTTAATGTCTTTAATAATATCCGGAAACCATACATCTATTTTTCCGTAAAGACAATACTCTACACCATCAATGTCTATAAAGCGCTTTGTTTTCTTTTGAAAAACACCGCCAGTAGATTGTTCGACGAGCCACTTAAAATGCTCAGACCCTGCAGTACTATGCTGCAGGACATGAGCGTATACTGCATTTTCAAGCTTAATGCCTTTTTCCATTGGCTCAGGTCTTGGCTCAGGATAAATGCGAGATAGCTGAAGTGTTGCACTATCAATTGCTCGCTTTTGCCAAGAGCGTGGACACTCGTCTACCCAGTCCATAGCGCCTACGATCGACGCTGTAATTAATCTACTCATTTCTTTCTGGCTCTTTGTCATAACCATGTTTAACGTATAAACATTCGCTGCATATCTTTTTACCGTTAGGCAAAGTAAATCTTAACCCGCCCAATTTTCTATTACACTCTGCGCACTTTTCTTCGACCGGTGTTATATTTTCCATTTTCCTACCGGCAACTTTGACTTTGGTGTTGAGGTTAAAGTTGGGTTAGGCTTGACCTGAACTGTTGGAATAGGCAGCGAGATTTTAATCCACTTAATAGCTACCTTTACTTTGAACCTAAGTTTTAGTTTCATCTTTCTTCTCCTTCGGCTTATTTATTTTTTCACCGACCAAAGCCTTGTCAACCTCGTCAAGCCGGTGCTCTTTCACATAGTCAACCCCTGCTATAACATGATCGTAGTAACCTTTGTGCGCGGTTAAATCAAAGTCAGCACCCTTCGCGTACAAGTGAACAAGCGCCGCAAGCGCTGGCCCCATTTTAAGATTTGACTTTCTTGCTCTGTCACGAAAAGCATAAAAGTCAACCTCACTTACAATTGCCCAGATTCGACGAATCATAACTTACTCCTTAACTTTAAATTTATTTTGCTGTCTTACGTTGCTCTTCTCTAAACTTTGCAAAATCACTTTGACGCCTATTGCGAAGTCGCATAATCTCAGTTAAACATGAGCACATTTTTTTGTACTTAATAAACTTGCCCTTGTCCTCAAACAACATAACAACGCTTTCTCCACAGTCTTCACAAGTCTTTGTTTTTATTTTCACTTGTTAACTACGATTTTGCCGGTTCTTTTATAAGTGTACGGATTTTCTTTTATAACTATTTGAGCCTTTGAAAATTGCAGCCCGTCTTTAGTTTCAGGTAGTCGCTCATCTTCGCCATACAATACAATAACAAACACGTCAGGCCGGTCTACAGCTCTGTGCGCGTCAAGAAGTTTAATGCTCCCAGCATGTAAGCCACAACTGTTAAGAAAATAAGGCAGGCTTACTTCGATCTCTGCGCCTCTCATGTTTTGCTCCTTTTATGGAATTATACTAATCATTTTTACAAGGCATACTATAGCTAAGATGCTAAGTATTAACCAACCGATCAAGAACCAAGTCGTTTTAAAATACTTCATCTTTATCCTCCAACATATCATGCAGTGACGTGCTCTTAAAAAAATCATTTAAGTTTCGGCCTGCTGCTATATTTGCATGTATCTTTTCGTCAACTGTGTTTTTCATTATAACATCCTTATAAACTACAGTTGACTTAACGCCTATGCGATGAGACCTGTCTTCAGCTTGCAACCGATCTTCTACCTTGAAAGTGTTTGAAAAGTAGTATTGAAGAGTGGCGTTCTGCAGGTTAAGCCCGAACCCAGCAGTCGCGGCGTTACCTATAAATATTTTGTACTTGTTTGCTTTAAAATCTTCGATGATTTTAAGTCGGTCATTAGCGGGTGTTGCTCCATAGTATAAACAGCAAGAGTAATCTTTCTTTAGCTCAGCATATATTAATTTAAGCTCAGCTACAAAGTGAGCCCAAATTATAATACGCTGTTCGTCAGGCACTTCATCAAGGTCTGCTTTAATTGCTTCAAGCTTTGGATTTGTTTCGCCTATTAACTTTGCCTTGACCACTCTGTCATGGGAAACAAACTTTGGATTTGCGCCAGGTAAAACAATAGCAGCCTCAGTGTATGGAAAAAATCCACCCATCACTTGCATCAAGCGAAGAGTTAGTGCTACCTTGTTTGCGATCGTTAACTCTTGACCTTCATACTGAGCTAACAGCTCTGTCTTTAGACTCTTGTAAATACGGCGCTGTTCTTTTGACATATCAACATAAATCTTTTCGTACACTTTGGGTGGAAGGTCGAGGCAGTCTTCTTTCTTAACAGAGAATACGTCTTTAGCTATCAAACTTTTAAGCTCGTCAAGCCTTTTGTACCTTGTATACTCTGGGTGTTGCTCTATAAAGCGAACGTTCTTTTCAGACACTTTGTAAAGTGCTGCAACAGTTTCATAATCATCAGGCATTAACGTTCCACCACGAGCTTCTTTAAACTTTTTAAGTCGGTTCAAAACTATGTTGTACATTCGCTCGTCAATAAGCGTTTGGTAACGCCCGCCGTTGTACGGGTTAACGCCTTGCATCATGATTCCATATCGATGCTGAAAAATAAAATATGAAGTGTCAAAGTAGTTTGCTTGCAAAAACTCCATTTGAGACCAAAGATCAAACGGAGACTTTGCTGTTGGCGTCCCAGTTAGTATGCACCTAATCCCATACTTGTTTAACCTATGAATTGTTTTGGTTCGTTTAGCTGCACGGTTTTTAATTCGAGTTGCCTCATCTACAATAATAAATACTGAATGATTTTTGACGTAGGTTGCTACAGTAGAGATCACACTGTCACTTTGAAAAGCTTCAACGTTTACAGCAAGCACTTTAAGTTTAATTGAATCTTCAACAAGAAACAAAGCAAGTGCTTCGACCCACTGCTTACTCCCACGCTTACTTGAAGACCAAATAAAAGACTTATACTCAATCGGGCAGTGAGCTGGAAATTGTTCTCTTACCCATTGAGTATGAACGTTATTTGGAGCAATAATGAGGCAAGCATTAATCCTACCTTGCTGAAAGCGATAAGCACAAATGTCAATAGCAATCTTAGACTTGCCAGTACCCATATCAGCAAAGAGAGCGAAATATTCTGAGTCCTTAAACTTCTCAAATGCAACTCCTTGATGGTCATAAGGCTTTGTCTTGAAAATCATTTAGTTAACTCGCCGATCTTTTTGTTACAAGCTTCATGTTCCATTTCAATAATATCAAGAAAACTTTGTGCAGCTTGCGCAAACCTGAACGTCATAGTTTTACTAAACATAGTGATTTTTAATTGATTTCGCAAGTCATCCAAGCTTCTTCGATAGTTTACAAATTGTTTTATTGTATACATTTTCACATACCAAAGCGCTTGGCGAAGTTTATCAAAGCTGTCAATACAAAGTCCTCTAAGTATATTTGTTCTGTAGGGTGATCATGACTATTAGCATAAAGCCAAATGCCCATTCCATCATATCCGGCATACACACCATCACCAATATATTCTGAGTTTTCTTTTGTCATTTCCATTTCCATTTTTTACCTCCTCAACAAAATAGCGGGACGCCAGCTTATAGGCTGATCATTTAAGCGCGGGACAGGAACCTCCCTCGAACATTATTACGCTCCCGCTTTTTTTATTCGCAGCTTTCGAGCTGATCCTCGTGCCACCACTCCGAACTTTTGTCAGTGGTAATATAATAAGCTATACCACCTCTGTCAAACGCGCACATTTTGACGACGCCTCTGATATTGATTGCTTTGACACAAACAATTTCATTAACGTCATACTTGAACAGCACTTCTTTCATCGCTCTTCTCCTCTTGAGAACTTCCGTTCTCTTTGTAATGATATATTTGCTT
>Ga0114923_10000309_pt1 | contig 41332 bp, 55 predicted proteins | sample SumtaG_FD_89578 | JGI IMG/M metagenome (GOLD analysis project Ga0114923, IMG submission 89578) | Deep subsurface microbial communities from Indian Ocean to uncover new lineages of life (NeLLi) - Sumatra_00157 metaG | ecosystem: Environmental > Aquatic > Marine > Oceanic > Sediment | place: near... | reverse complement strand
GCAAACGGACGCTGGACACAGCCTCATCATCAATATGAAAACGACTATCGGGTAATGGTGCTCTTCACCTTATTTTGGGGGTTTATCATTCCCATAGCAGCAACAATTTTTCTAATGGTGCGGATTGGATCGCTGGTGCTGTATTTTGAGCGTGGGCTTCGGCTAGCGGCTATATATGCGTGGTTTAATACGCGGGGCCGCTCTAGTGTCGATAAGGGGTAAAGCCGTGTGCGGCTCTTCTTAGACGAGGGTGCAAATCCCTCCGGCTCCATAGAAATATTTTTACCTGCTCTAAGAAGAGGAGAGTTGGTATGACTTACAAAATTCCTGTGGTTGCGGTCGCTTTTTGGGTGTATGGTACTGGCCCGCTTCCATTGTTACCGGATGTTGTTGCATATACAGTGTGTCACAACTGTCTTCCAGAGTTTGAGGAGCGCCATTTAGGGCGCATCAACGAACACCCCTCTGGTTTAGGCGGAGTCGAGCTTGTAGACACGGCTTTTGGGGTATGTGCAGAGTGTGGACGTACATTTTGTGACGCTGGGCGCACTATTGAGGGTTTAGGGCCGCTGTAGAAAGGGTTGAGGTAGTAATATGCGGATTGAATGGGTTCTTGAAGGAATCACAGGGTTTACGCCTGCTTATAGGGGCTGTTGGACACTCTACAACGGCAACGAAGAACAAGCTAGGGGTCGCACCGAGTGGACGGAAGATCAGGACGCGCTTTCTGATATGGTGCTGGACGCTGTGGAATACGAAACAGGTATGAAACAGCACTCAGACAATTTGGAGCGCAAGAATTGAACAACGAGCAGCTTAATGCGGAACCTGCCCCTATAAAAGGTGCTGTCACACAGGAATATATAAGGAAACAAGTCCTGGCAGCACTTGAAGAGGTTTTTGAAGGGGCTGGACATCTCAATATCCACACGGAAGCCGCGCCATACGGTCTTGATGTGGCCCCTATGCGGTCTATGGATGGAACTGTTAAGATAGAGATTGTGCTAAGTCTTTTTGCGCTGGAACGTCGCCTACATCCTCCGCCCCCGCTCCCCGGCCCGCTTAAAAAATGGATGCTCGATTGGTTCGGGCCTGCGGACGATGACGAGGAAGACGAAGAGGGGGATGCGGAAGATTATAGCCCCTACGAATACGATGATAGGTGGTAATGATGCCACAGAACGGAGGAAAGCCCATGAAACGTGTTACAGCCTTTTTTTTATGGTTGTTGGTGGTAGGGGCAGCGATGGTATTGATTGTCTTTACTACACAAGCAGCCCCCTTCCCCCCAGAAATTCCTGATACTCAGGAAGACATCGAGAACATTAATTGGGAACGGTTCATCAATATGGCCGTCCAAAATTCGACTCTCACCGCCGCCAATGCGGTATTCATTCAATGCGCCAGTATTTTTGGCCCCGGCGTCTTTGCGGAGAAAAGTCTTTGTCACATGAAACTAGCGCCTGCAATTTGTGCTGGGGCGTTGGTGTCACCTGATGAGGTGGCTAGTCTAACTGAAGCAGAATTCAACGCGTTTGTGGAGCTTGTAAGTACCTGCATCGTCGCCGCCCAGCTTCCAACCATCAAACAAGTTGAGGAGATGCTTAGTGTCCCGCCAGTGACGTAGTTATGAATTCGTAGTCACCCTCGATGGAGACACGCCAAATGTAGCCGGGATGCGGCTCTTTAAGGAGCTTCGCATCAAAGCTTACACGTTGGGAGCGTTATTTTCTTCGCGGTACGGCGCAACCAACCAGATACGAACATACACATTCGTGATTATGGGCACTAACACGGTCTTAGATGACTTAGAAAAGGCTTATCCACAGCTTAACCGGACATTTGAAGCCCCTAACGCGCCCACTAATCTAACACACTTGGAGGCCTAATGGGTGACGTAACGCTTGATCTGTATGAGCCGGACTATCCAGATAGACTCGCTCTACGAGCGCAGCGGATCGTCAAAGCTGTCGTGGGTGATGGGTTCAGCCAGTACACACCGAATGATGGTCGTTGTCGGGTCGAGGCTCTAATTACCCATGTTGAGTCGCGTTTGACTATCTTAGTGTATACCCAGCTTTGCGTTGAACCAGAGAAAGGGTATCATTTGGCAATTGAGTTCTTCGAGCCGTTGCTGGACACTGACGATTCTGGATACGTCTTCTTATGGGGAGGGGGTTTTATGGATAAGGAGGCCCCAGAAACGGGTCATAATGACCCGACCACACTCCTAGACCCGCTGGATGTGGGCGGCGCTAAACATTTTAAGACTCGCGGCGCGGTTTGGGACGTGCTGGATATATGGCTCAACCACGCGATCTCTGATATGGAAACCAAGTTTGGAGAGACGCTATGGCAAGTGCGTTGTTTAGGCACGCTTTTACGTCTTGAATACTTGCAAGAGGAGCATATGTTACTGCACACCATCCTGCAAGCACGTCCCCTAACGGAAGGTATGACTAAACCGCCCGGCCATACGGAGTATCTAAACTGATGGTCACTGTAGAAACTAGTACGGCATATGCCTACGGGTCTTTACCCCTACACCCCCAACAAATGTACACGCCCCCGCTTATCACGTTTGAAGGGCTTGATTTCTCTGGAAAGTCTCTTCAAAGAATCATGCTTATTTCAAAACTGCGGGAGCAGGGTTTTTCTGTGCGCGCTGTTCGAGAGCCTGGGGGCACACCTTATGCCGAACGGGTGCGGGATTGTATCATGCACGACAAGTCCGAGGACGTGAATGCGGTCTCGAACTGTATGATGTTTGGGGCCGCCCGTGCAGATGTCACCAAGAACGTCATTTTACCGAGCTTGAAAAGCGGTAAGATAGTTGTCTCAGATCGTTACACTCACAGCACCCTCGCATACCAGCATTATGGAAATGGTCTCGATCTAAACACGGTCGAAACGCTGTGCCGTATCTCTTCGTATGGAGTCATTCCGCGTCTGACAATCTACCTGGACATCGGAATCCGGGAGTTAATAATACGGCGAGCCGCAGCAGTTCGCAGGAACGCTATCACAAACCCGCGTGATTGGGAGACCAACGACTTCTATACCCGCGTCCGCAACGGCTATCTTGTTATGTTGGGGCGTCCTAACCCTTATGGAACCGACCAAGCCCTTGTTTTGGATGGGACACGCCCCGTTTCGGAAATCGGCGAGGTTATATGGGAAGTTGTGCAGCCGATTGTAAGCGGAGGGGTTGATCTACAGTAAGAACGTGGTATAATATGTACAGAGAAGCACTGTCCGAATACCTATCAGAAAGGTTTCTAATGAGTATTGCCGAGTTCTTCGCGGGTAAAGTAACCACATGCCCCGAATGCGGGGTTGAAGTTGAGCGCCTGCAATATAGTGAGAGCCTCACACAGACACTTGCTATACCGTGTAACCATATGGTTTGGTATGGTGAACCGCCCCCAGGATGGCCGCATAAGGCGGCTGTACCGCCCCTGGTCGAAGAGACGCAGATTGACGAGGCGGACTTTCTTGTTGAACGCACGTTCCAAATGCCTGCTGACTATGTAGACCCCATTGTTCATGTTGAAGAGCCAGAACCTCCGGCTGTGGAACCAACACCCGTCCATAAATCAAAGGCTAAAAAATGAGCTTGCAATGGCGTATCTACTATGATCCCCGTGAAGAGGCCCGTGCGGGGTATACCGAGTTTACCAGTTCTCAAGGTGTCCCAGAGGATGCTTACCCTCACGGTGTCATTGCTATCGTCTATCGGGGTGCTCGTAGTAAGATTACGGTTGTCCGAGGCAATTTCTACTACTACAACCGTGCTGAACGGGTTTGGGTTGGCGGCGACCAGGATGGAATTCTCGATCAGTTTATGTCGTTCTCCAAAGATGTTGGTGCGCTTAAGCGGGGTCGCATGATACCAAGTGACAAGCAGTGGCAGGAAGTGTTACGCCGCGCAAACGCGGACACATTACAATAACAACGGCGTAGGAAGCGGTATAATTATCTTTAGAGTGCCCGCGCCGATCCCTCTCTTCCAGCCCCGCCCTTGACGGCGGGGTTTTTTGTGGTATAATTGTATTAGCGAAACTACTACTTTGTAGTAGACCCCAGAAATTAACTGGTGGTTAACACTTTATATAACAGGAGCGATAAATGGCCGAGTTTGCTTTATCAAACTTTCTCGAAGACGAAATTCTCAATCACTTTTTCCGTAATTCCGCAGCGTCGGCGGTAGCGCCCGAAGTCGCGTTATTCTTGCAGCCTGCGGGTAACGTGTTTACAACAACGTTTGCTGCTGACCAGATTGATGACACCGCGCACGGGCTGGCGAATGACGCTGTTATCACGCTTTCCAATTCAGGTGGCGCGCTGCCTGCTGGATTGTTGGCGGCGACGCGCTATTATGTCATCAATTCAAATGCTAATGACTTCCAGGTAAGCCTGACACACGGCGGCGCTGCCGAGACTTTCACCGACGACGGTACGGGTACGCATAGTTGGCACGACTTCCTGGCCGAGGATAAAACTGGACAAACTGAAGCCAGCGGCAACGGTTATGCGCAGCAGTCGGTGACGTTCGCTGCGCCGACGACATCGGGCGATAGGCGGCAGGTGCAAAACAGCGCCGCAGTGACGTTTACGGCGTCGGGCGGCGACCTGGGTGGCGGCGAGATTTCAACGATGGCAATTTTCGATGCCACGACTAACATGCTGTCTGCTGTGCCGATTACCCCGGTGACGGTTGCCGATGGTAATACGCTGCGCTTCGACGTGAACCAAATTACCCAACAAATGAGTTAGCGTTTCACATGACACATGTTGGTATACACTGGACAACGCGCCCGGCAAAAAGCTGGGAAAATGTTAATGCCTCCGACTGGGAGTTCTTGCCCAAATTGGCTGAACCTGTTGGCGGCGAATTGATCGACACCGGTGAGGGCTGGGTTTATGGCATGAATATCCAGGGCGTGGTCATGCGCGCCGATCATTATGCCATCGAATTTGACCCCATAACCCGGCGCATCACAGCTTACCATTGGAATGATGATCCCGATGATTACGCGCCGGGTGAGGTGTGGGGCAAGGTTTGGGAGTTCGATGTATTTGACGGCAGTTTTGGCAACACGCGCCAGGGCTGCGCAATTTTTGGGGGGGCCGATTATCTGGCGCGCTTGCCGGAGGCGGGTGTTCAAACGACGGGCGGCCCTTGCGAGATAAGGCCATTTAACGAGTTTGTCAAACCGCGTGAGGCGTTGATTCGACATGGTAGTTGGGCTGATAATGCGCTGGTCAAAGAGTTAGACGCCTTCCCAAAAGATAATCGCGACGCGTGGCTTGAAGGCGTATTTATGCGCTTTAGTGCGCAGACCGTGACCTTCCTGCTCAATGCGCCAGATACATCAAATAGCGATTGTGACCCCGGCGCTGACTTCTTTCGCAAGCTGGATGAAAGCGGTCAGACCAGCCAGGATTTGGCCGCCAGTGTCGCTGCGGAAGCAAATGAATCGGTGTTTGCATTCACATCCCTATCCGGCGTCCCTGGTGTTTCAGACTGGCCTGTGGCCTCTGTGGGCGATCCCTGGTTTTGCAACATGAACATCGTTGAAGCGGGCGGAGATTTGTTTTTTGGGGTTAACGCAGACGGGTTCGCCCGCGTTAATTCATCTTGCACCTTACAAGACTCTGCTCTAGATGACCAAACGCCATTTTCAGGCACGGGCGTTCATGCCGCAAGCAACAACAGTTGGAATCCGGCGTCGGGTTCAGTTGACGATCGCTTCCAAATTCATATTACATCGAACAATACACACATGCACGCAGCAGAGACGCTGACAATCCGCACCGACAGCAGCAGCGACGCGGGCGGCCCTTGGGCGGCGGCTGCGCCCGAACCATTCCCGCCTGTACCCACTTTATCCTCAGTCAGAAATTTACCGCATTACAGGATGTAACTATGACCATAGGAAGATCGTATAGGTTCGCATCCGGGTCGTTCTCGCTTCCCGCAGGTGCGGATGAGATTTTACAAATACTGGCCCCCTCGGACGCTGTAGTGATTATCGAAGATTTACGAATTACTACCGACCAGGAGACTTCGGAACAGCTTCGCGTCAACCTTCAGCGAGCCACGACTGCGGGTAGTGGCGGCACAACCGTCACTGCCCGGCCCGTCGAAGTCGGAGACCCCGCATTTGGGGGCACTATCCTACGCCAGAACAGCACTGAGGCTACAACCCTGACATTGCTCTGGGAACTGTGGGAAAACGTGCTGAATGGTTGGCGTGATTTTCCAACACCTACCGGAACAATCGTACTTAGTCCGTCTGGTGTTCTTGTTATTAAGACGCCTGCCGCCGCTGCGGGAACCCCCGCTGTGACGATCACAGGCGTTATTACAGAGATTGGTGGGTAAATTTATGTCCGAATATGATCTGTTTTTTCTAGTCGTTCGCGCTGACCATGATTCGTTTACTGCAACCGTGATGGGCTGGGAAGACAGTCCGCGTGTTTGGGGCAGGAGCCGCACTGAAGCGGTAGCGGAATTGGTTGCACGTATTACTGAGCTTGGTGAGGGGGCACTGGACGGTTTAGAATCGCCCGCTGCCTGGATACGTCAAGTACAGATGCAGTTTCCAGTCGAGGCGACTAGCTAGCTATTATGTTTCGTGGCTGGGTATTTAGACGCCCCCCTGATACGCGGCTGTACTTATTCCGCAAATTACATAGGGCACTGATCCAGGCCCCTCCCATAATTATTGATCGTGTCGCCACGCTTGGCGGCGCGGGTTTTATGGTTGCGAACGCCGATTTAATCGTTGATGTTGTTGTTACCCTCGCAGGCGGGGGAACTCTCAGCGCGCAGCCTGACGTTACATTTGAAGCATCCGGCATCCTTGCGGGCAGCGGCGCATTAACCGCCAGCTACGATATTGTTCAAGATAGTGACGCCACACTCGGCGGCCAGGGCGCAATCACGGCAATAGCCGACCTGCTACATGAGCACGCCGCAACGTTAGCCGGGGGCAGCAACCTGGCGGCCAGCCCGGACATCATCTTCGACCGGACGGTTGTGCTCGTTGGAACGGGTGCTACTGACAGCATTGCTGATGTACTGATCGAGCGCGTCGGTGCATTAACAGGCAGCGGCAGTCTATCCGCTACCTATGAAATTGTCGTTGTGACCGACCGGAGCGCGTTGCTGGCTGGCGGCGGCTCGCTCAACGCGGCTTATGATGTGCTGCATGAGCGTAGCGCAACGTTGGCCGGGCAAGGGGCATTGGATAGCACCCCTGACATAATTTTCGACAACGCGGCTACGCTTTCGGGCGGGGGAACTCTCAGCGCCGCGCCGGACGTTATTTTCGATGTGTCGGCGGTCTTAGGCGGCAGCGGGGCATTAACCGCCCCTTATGACCTAATCCTAGAACGGGTTGTGTCCCTCGCAGGTGGCGGTAGCCTTTCCGCTGCGTATGATGTAGTCATTGTCACAGATCGCAGTGCGGTAATGGCTGGCAATGGGGCGCTTGTCGCTGTTCATGATGTAATATATGAACGCGCTGCGGTATTAACAGGCAGAGGCACGACGGCAGCTTTACCAGATGTTATACACGACCGCATCGCTGCATTGGCTGGGACAGGGGCGCTCACCGCCGCGTATGACATTACGTTTGAGGTAGCGGCGATCCTGAGCGGCGTTGGGACAGTGGTAGTTGACTACAATCTGACACTAGAATATGCCGCAACGCTGGCCGGAGAGGGGGCGTTAGTTGCGGTTGCTGTGGTGATCCCCCCAGCTACTTTAACGTCCGCAGGTGTTGAGTTCAAGCATGTTATAGGCCGGGACAGGTTCCACAAAGCAACCGTGCGTGGGGGGCGTCATTGGATACCAGGACGTAAGGAGAAAATGAAATGAGTGAACATGTTATCGAGAGTGGCCCCCATGATATGATTTTGGGTGAGAAGCTGCGCCTGGGCTTTGATCTAGTTGAGGAACTACAAGAATCTGATACGGTCGCTTCGGCAGTATGGTCAACGATCCCAAATATTACGATCTCGGCTGAGGCATTTGACTCAAACCGGGTCTGGGCTTTAATCGATCCGACAGTGACAGGGGAATTGAAGCAGGTTGTGACTATAACTACCGCGATTCTGGACGAGGTTTTAATTGGATGGCTACACTTGAGGGTGCAGACGTAGAAAATGTTCTTATAACCAGTATCCCGTTCTGGGCCGAACGCAATTTGGAGACCTGGACGATTACAGGCAAACGAGGGGATGACCCGACAGCCGAGGCCGCGTTCGATGAGATTGTACACGATCACATCGCTCTGAAACGAAAGCACGCAGCCCAGATAATGAGATGGAGTTTTCATGGTCGCACAAAACGTAAGCTTGCCGATGCCCTGGGACAGGCAGCCAAAGGAGACAACTAAGGCGTTTCGTGCCTTTCGGCTGTATTTGCAGGGGGGCATGGAGTGTAGCTACCGCGAAGTAGCCGCGACATTAAAAGTCAACATTCAACAAATGAAGGACTGGGGGACAAAATATGGGTGGGTTGGGAGGGCGGCTTTATACGACTCTTATATACAGGGTCAAATGTTGGAGCAACTGGACGCGGCAGTGGTCGCGTTCCAGGCAAATGTTGTACAGGACGAAGTTCATGACTACAACTCCATGCGCGTGCTCTGGTTGCAAATGCTGGAACGACTAGCTACAGCCACCAAAAATAGTGAGGCGGCAGTTGATGACCTCACAAATGGGATGCGGCGACTGGTGGCTGCGCGAGATACTATGGACAAGCTCGCCCGTCGTGCGGCTCGAATGGCGTCAACGTATACTGAGGACGATGAGGACATGTCCAGAGAAGCTTCTTACATGTTAGACTTCAATAGTGGGCCGAAACGGATAGATGATGGGGATTAAACTGCCGCCGTATTACCCTTATCAGCAAGAGGTTGCAGACGACCCTGCCCGTTTCAAGGTGTTAGCGGCGGGCCGCCGTGCAGGTAAATCACAGTTTGCCTTGTCAGAAAGCGCAGACCGCTCCATCAATAAAAACCAGGATGTGTGGTTTCTAGCTCCAACGTTCGGTAATCTCAACGAGAACTGGCGCAAACTTAAGCGTGCTGTTGGGCATTTGTACACATATAAGAATGAGCAGCAGAAGATCATGGAGTTTGCCGGAGGCGGGTCAATAGCTTTCAAATCCGCTGAACGCTACGATAACCTGCGAAGCATGGGATTAGACTTCGCCGTGCTCGATGAAGCCGCTTTCATGCACCCGTTGGTGTGGCCGGAAGTTGTGCGGCCCATGCTTATGGAGCGGGAAGGTGAGGCGCTGTTTATCTCAACCCCAAAAGGCCGCGCTAACTGGTTCTTTAGAATGTGGTCACGCGAGGCTGAAGGTAAAAAGGGGTGGAAGTCATGGCAGTTCCCTTCTAGTGCTAGCCCTTTGATAACAAAAGAAGAGGTTGCAGACGCCAAAGAAGAACTGACTAAAGAACAGTTTAACCAGGAGGTCTTGGCGTTGTTCACCGAAAGTGCGGGGGGCGTATTCTACGGACTGGACGCGGTTTGTATTCTGCCGAAAAGTCCTGTATTAGAAGACCATGTGTACGCTTTTGGTGTAGATTTTGGGAGGGTAAATGATTTTACCGCAATTGCTATACTTGATCTTACGCGGGGCTACCAAGTTGATTTGGTACGGTTCACTGATATTGATTTTCAAAGCCAAAGAGCGCGTATTCGGAGCTTGATTGAAAAGTGGCGGCCTGTCAGGGCGCACATAGAGAGCAATTCCTTCGGGCTGCCCAATACTGAGACACTAAAAGCAGAGTTTCCGGGGATCATCAAGCCCTTTTACATGACTAATCTGAAGAAACGACTCCTTGTTGACCGCCTCGCCGCCAATATTGAGCACGAGCGTATCAAATTGTTAGATAAAGGTACGGGGGTTGGTGCGGTACAATTTGGAGAATTAGATGCCTACAAGCGTGTCACGACTGCCGGAGGAACCAACATTACATACCGCGCCCCCACTGGTAAAGACAGCCATGATGACACTGTGGTGGCGTTGCTTTTAGTAAATCAGGAGATTAGATACCGCCATACTAAAGCGTTCGCACGCTCCAAAAACCCATTTTACAGTTAGGAGATAGATATGCCAGCAGCAAAACAATATCTCAACCCTAACGACAATCAACGATTGAGCCTGTTGAATGATGAGGCACGCGAAATCCGAGAACGTCAACAGGCGTATGAGAAGAACCTGAAGTTTTATCTGGGCGACCAGCCCGCACAATTAGATACCCCGACAGGTGAACCGGATGATAACACCATTATCAACATTACCCGTATGGCGCTTGATCGCATGGTGTCCTTTTTGTTTCCAGCAGTTCCGACGTTTGAATTGGACACTAACACAACTTCGGAAACTGAAGATGAGAGGTGGTTGCGACAAGCCTGGGATGCCAACGGGGGGCTGGCTTTTCTACATAAACTGGCCCTGAATGCGGGGCTATCAGGACACGCTTATGTGCGTATTCGTCGCCCCTCTAGTAACCAACCGCATCAATTCCCCCAGCTTATCAATCTCAACCCGACTCAGATGGTGACGTATTGGCAGGCAGACGATATGGATAGCGTGTTATGGCACACGCTACGTTGGACAGGCCATCGTAAAGAGGAGCACTTGCTAGATACGATCTGGTTTCCTGAACAGCAAGTGTGGCAAGAGCATGAATGGATGCGCGTCCCCGGTACGGGATGGCGCTTTGTGGCACTAGATGACTGGCCGTTTCCTGGTGGGCCGGTTGTAGAGTGGCAGCACCTCATTAATCCAGGAGATTTTTACGGTCTCGCTGAAGGGGATCGGAAGTTACAGGAGAAGATCAATCTGGTAGCCTCAGAACTTGCCCGCATTGTGCGGCATTTCGCTGCCCCAAAGACCATCGCTACGGGAGTAGCACCCGATGACATCCAAGAGACGGCCATCGGTGATCTGTGGTCTACTGAGAACCCCGAAGCTAAGATTGCAAACCTTGAGATGAAGTCCGATCTCAAAGCGTCCCATGAATTGCTGCAATTCTTTTTTGACTCGTACCTGAATACCGTGCGTACAGTCATCCTACGAGGCGAGGTTAAGGATTTCCAGCGGGTCACTAATGCGGGGGTTCGTACCGTCTTTCTGGACATGCTTTCTAAGAACAATCTGCTCCGATTCGTGCATGGGAATGGGTTACAGCAGATCAGCAATCGTATGAGCGCAATTGCAGGACGAGGAGCCACCATAGTGCCGGAAGTTATGCACGCTGATCCGTTGCCGACCGATGACACTGAACGTGTCAACGTCGCCGCACTTGAGCACAGTATGAACATTGTTAGCCGTGAAACCTTGAGCACAAAACGAGGCTACCATTGGGCCGACGAACTCAACAAAATGCAGGCCGAAGCAGAACTTGAAATCTTCCAGAACGAACAGGAGACCGCGTTGCCAGAGCCGACAGACCCATCAGTAGACAGTGACGTGTAATATTACCACTTGCAATTAAGTAAAGCTGTGGTATAATAATATTAAGCGTGCCAGAATCCGCACACCGGGCCTACGATGGTCAACCTACGGGTGGAAACCCTCGCGGAGCGGCGACGTGAAAATATTTCTTTTGCGCCGAGCGACGGTTCGGCGCTTTAGACTCTAGGAGAGTTGTTATGAGAGTTGTTACGGGTGAGACACCCAAAGAAACCACGTCCCAGGTGGGACAAGATGCGATTGTTGAACGGACACGAAATGACGCACCGAGGACAGCAAGTGTAACGTCCGCCGACCTGCAAGCGCAGGCCGCTACGGACAACGATAGTACCACGCCACCCGCTCCCCAGGAAATCGACTGGGCAACGGTAGATGTGAATACAATCCCACAAGATGTCATCAAGGGAACAGCCACGTTCAAAAATGTTTTGAGCGAGAGCATTACCCGGCGTCATGACCTCAAAGCGTTGCGTGATAGTGTCGGAGACACTGATACGCCGCCTGCTGAGGAAGACCAGGAGCCAGGGACGACCCCGGCTGCTGAAACTGACAAAAAGGATGCACCGTTTCTGGCCCGTTTTACCGCGCTTGAAAAGGTCGTAACTGATCTGACCACCCTGCAATTGCGGGCGGCCCAGTCTCAGATACGTGACGGCGTACTGGCTACAGCCCAACTGCCCGCAGAAGCCGCCGCCTTCGTACAGGGGGAGACGGCTGATGAAATGACTGAGCAGGCTCAGGCATTGTCGCAGCTTTTGGCTACGAGTCTACCCGATCCGGCAACTTCGCCGGGAAATCCTGGTATTCCTAACAAGGATACCATTGGCGCACGGCTCAAAGAACGTATGCTGGGTGAAGGCGCGGTAAGCGTTTTTGACGCTAGCCTACAACGGAATAAGGGCGGCGGTGCAGTAACTAATTAAGGTAAAAATCAATGGCTAACGAGAGCACTTTTGCACTTATCTCGGATGTCTTACCAGACATCTGGGAAGCTGCGCTCTTTTATGCTCAACACGCTTTTGTAATGCCGTCCGTTGTACGGACGTTTACAGACCAGACAGGTTTTGTGCCGCGTAAAAATACGTTGTACATTGAGACTGGTGTTGAGGATAATCTCGCTGAAACGGCTGATCTGACTACAGTGCCGTTTGATCGTGATTTGCGCAGCACACTGACGCCGAAAGAAATTGGTAAGCAGTTTATTATCACTGATCGACGCGTCGAATCTGACCTCGAAGACGTGATGGCTGACGCTGCCCTGGACATCGGCTACACGATTGGTAAACAGTTGGAGACCGACCTGTTGGCCCGCTTCACGAGTTTTGAGCTGACTCAAGGGCTGGCTACAACGGACATGAGCACGGGGGCTTTAATGGAAGCGCGTGCGCTTCTGGAAGCAAACGCTGTTCCTGGCCCGTATACAGCGGTCATCCACACATACCAGTATTTGGACATCTTCTCGGATTTCACGGCGCTGGCTACGCCCGCTCCGCTGGACATTCGTAATACCGCTGTCCGCAATTACTACGTCACGCAGTATGCTGATCTGCGTATTATCGTTTCTTCGCTGTTGGCCCGCACGGTCATCAATGAGGTACAGTCGATCACAACTGCGGGTTCTTCGGCGGGTACGTTTACTCTGACCTTCAACGGGCAGACAACCGGAGCTATCGCCTTCGACGCGGCAAACACGGTCATTCAGACCGCTTTGGAAGCTCTCTCGAATATTAATGTAGGGGATGTCACAGTTGCTAGCGCGACTGAACCCTGGATTGCGACGTTTGCTGGGCAGTACGCGGGTCGCAATGTTCCTGAAATGACGATTGATGGTGGGGGCTTGACTGGCGGTACGCCCGCTGTCACCACTACTACACAAGGCTCGGCGTCTTCGACGGCGGGTGTGTTTGGTCGTGATGCTCAGGCCCTTGATATGCGGCGCGGGTTACGTATCGAACCAGACCGCGATCCGTCGCAACGTTGGACAGAATTGAACGCTACAATGGTCTATGCTGAAGGTGGCTGGCGACCGGAGCGTGGCGTCCAATTGCTGGCTGACAGCACTGCTCCATTCTCGTAAATAAGGGGTAATTGATGGCGGCTAGAGCCGGGATGGTAAACGCTATCAGAGAGCTTCGGCTTCTGATGGACGCGAACCAGCAGAACGTCAACGTTAATGGGGTGATGTACTGGACTGACGAACAAGTGCAGATCATCCTTGATGACACCAGTCACGACATTATAGATGTCTTGCTGGAGTCGACTCCGTTCCATGTAGCGGGCACACTAACGTATGTCCGCTACTACATCCCCGACATCGTTCCGCGCTGGATAGAAGAGGGCGCGGCGGTCGTGGTGGTTGACAACCTGGGGAATACCGCTCCTTCATTTACCTATGATCGGACTCGACGTTTGATCGAGTTTGCTGTTGATACGACTGGAACACAATACTTTCTGCGCGGGCGGGGGTTCAATATGAACGAGTCCGCTGCCGCAGGCTGGCTTAGAAAGGCCAGTGTGCGTGCAGAACTCATAAAGTGGAAAACCCCCGCTCATACGCTGGACGAAGACCAGGAGTAGCAGCATTGTTTGGATATGTATCGTCAATACCAAAATAAGCTGGGGTTGGTCTCTAGCCCGGTGCGGAGAACAGGTTACGTTTAATGGGTCGTATCATCGCATCTGAGAAAGCGTTCAACCACATACGTACTAGAATCGTAGACAAGCTGTTACCGGATACGTGCCGCATCTTCGTTCCTGGACGCACAGTGAACCCGGACGGTACTGAGGGCGGGTCAACACAGAATGCGCCCCTTTCTTATCGTGGCAGCATTGACATCCCCTGTCGTCTGGAAGCCTCACGACACTATCGGCAGGGTGATATATTCATGCAAGAGACAGTAATTTCGGAATATGAACTTTATCTTCCCTGGGATGCTGAGGGGCCTAATCACGACCACACAATCATCTTCAATGACCATGAGTACGAGTTTCGCAAATTCATGGATGATGAGGGGTTCAAAACTACGAAAGGTTATCTGATCTCTGAAGTGCGAAAGGGCACGGGGGCGGCAAGCGGATGATACGAGTACGTTTCAAGGAAGACTGGTCTAAACTAGACAGACTTGAGGGGTTGATGCCTATGCGGATCACAAGCTCGTTGGAAGAGATCGCTGACTCGATCATTCGAGATGTGCGATCTAACTGGTCGCCTATTAGCCCTTCGGTACGTGGTGAGCCGCCTGCTATTGTGACAGGCACACTTGACCGTAGCTTGAAAAACACCGTTAGTAAACGGGACATTCTGGGCCGTTTTATCGCTCGCGGACAACTCAAATACTATCGTCTGATCGAAGTGCGCGCCCCTTATGCAGCGGCGCTAGAACTTAAAGCCGGATTAAACCGCCCATTTTTGGGGCCTGCTGTAGACCGGGCAAAGGAACGTTTTCCTGGTCTGGTAGCTAAGACGGTGTTCAAGTGAACAGAGCTTTATCTATAGCCGCATCCGGTATCCGTACAGCGGTAACTGGGCACGAGATATTGGGTAGTCTTCTTTTGAATAAGCAGGGAGAGCACCGCGTGTTCTTGGAAGCAGCACGCGGGTTGGATTCTATGCCCTATGTGCGTATGGTGCATATTCAGGGCGGCTTTACAAACCGTTCTCCGCGTGATGAATTCGACATCTTTTGGCGGGTCGCTGCTGTTGCCGAGGATTCTGCGACAGCAATGGCCTACGCGAACTATATTGACGAGGCGTTGCGAGAGCAGACGCTAACATATCCAGACAACTTTAGTGATTTTGCAACCTGCCGAAGCACAGGCGAATACTCTGACAAGCTCCTGTTACAGGGAGCCGAGTTCTGGGAAATTGGTGGGTTTTATCGAACTCGTGGAAATAGCTTATAGGGGGTAATAATGGCTCCGACAGACCGATTAATCGGAACCAACATAGTCGTAGAGTTTTTGCCGACAGGCGGAACGCCCGGTGTGGACGAAAAGATTCTTACGTCCGACTTTACTACGTTCAGTTTTAATCGTCAGTTTGATACTGTCGATGTGACGGCGGGAAATGAGACGACTCGGTTTCCGAAAACTACAATCGAAGCTGCTGACTTCTCTATCATGTTCTTCGACGCGAACCAAACCTATGCTGCCGACATTTTGCCGGGAGCGACAGGTAAGTTGAGTGTATATCCTGAAGGTAAAACAACAGGGTTGCCGACATTCAGCTTTAACTGTGTCTTAACTCAGTATTCCGAGGACTTCCCGTTCGACGGCGTGCTGGAAATTGACATCAGTGGTGAGCGTCAGGGAGCCATGATTGATGAAATTGGCAGTACAGTTCCTTGATAGGGGGTTAATATGGCTTTTGCAGCTTTACCAAACACGCTTACCCCTACAGGGGGGCTTATCAACACCGAGACCCGCCTATGTTCAGAAGCAATCGCGGCTGGACTTGTGGTGCGGCAGCTTGCCAATGGCACTGTGGAAATCGCAAATGCCGTTGCTGCTAACACCGCTGATATGGCGGGTGTTGCGGTTAACGCAACGAACGCGGCTAACCAGCCGATCACGTATGCCCGTCCAGGTAGTGTACTCACTGTCAGCGGCCTGAGCGCGGGTGAGTCTTATTACTTGGGCGAGGGGGCGACTGAGGGACAGGTAGGGCTTTTTGCGGACGCGGCTACGGCTAATGCGTTCGCCACAATCGTTGGCTTAGCGTTGTCTACGACATCGTTGTATGTCATCGGGCGTGAAACAGGAGTATCTGTCTAACTAACATGGGGCTGTTTTCGGACGGCCCCGCATATAGGAGTATAACATGGCAAAGCGCCGCAATAGTCCCAAAGTCAACGCTTCGGTTGATGATGGATTCATCATCAACCTTTCAAACTGGATGCGCTCAGATTATCAGGCTTATCAAGTCTCGGCTAGTTCTGAAATGTTTGAGGAGTGTGTTCCGTACATTCTTCAAGTTGTTACAGCGTGGCCGTTTGAGGCTGAGGTTTCTGAAGATGGTATCGCGGAAGTCAATTTCTTACAGACCCTTCAAATCTTCGGTGCGATCAATCGAGCAATCCAGGATGCGTTCTCTGAGGGAAACTAGCGCAGTGGGCTTACCGAAGTCTGCTACTCGGTCAAAGCCCACCTGATGACATCGCCTACAGGCTCATTCGTGGGCAACTCTTCTGGGCAGGACATACACTGGAAGAAATCGACAACACGAACGTGCAGGATTTGGGAGACATGCTCTCGTATGACGCGGGCAAAACCAAAGCCGAAAATAAGGCGAAGAAACGTAATGCTGCCTCTCAGCAGTTGGCAGCCAAACGGCGCGGGCGCAAACGGGGGAAACGTTAATTGCCCACACAGCGGATAGCATATCTTGAGGCGGTAGTTGGTGCGGACATCACCAACTTCCGCCGCTCCATGCGAGAGGTTCGAGGTGACGTAGGGCTGCTGTCTGACAAACTCAGTGGCCTCTCTCGTATCGGTCGTAACCTCACATTCGGTCTTACAGTGCCGCTTGTAGCCGCTGGAACAGCAGCGGTTAATTTTGCATCCCAGTTCGACGCAGCTATGGCGAATGTGCGTTCCATCCAGCAAATGACCAACTCGGAATTCGCCGATCTTTCCAACCAAGTCCTCAACTTCGGCGCACAAATACGTTCCGGCCCCCAAGCCGCAGCAGAATCTTTATACACTGTATTCTCTTCCGGCATTAATGTCACCTCTGAAGCCCTTGCTTTGATGGAACAATCAGCGTTCACGGCTGAAGCGGGGCTGGCTGACCTTAATACAACGACCGAGGCATTAACCGCCCTAATTTTGGCGTATGGACGCGAGAATATTACTGCGGCGGAAGCCAGCGATATGCTGACGCGCACTGTACAGGTTGGCGTAGGAGAAATGGGAGAGTTTGCCAGTGCGATTGGACTGGTTATTCCCGATGCGGTCGCGCTAGGCGTTGAAGTTAACCAGCTTGGAGCACACTGGGCCTTTTTAACTCAACAAGGATCAGGAGCGAGTCGTTCGGCTACAAACCTTGCAGGAGTGATGCGGAAATTACTTAAACCCACTGAAAAGATGAGTGAGGCTTTTCAAGTATTGGGTGTTGCATCTGGTCGAGAGCTTTTACAAATCCATAATGGTGATCTCAGAAACGCTTTGTTAGCTGTGAACGATGCGCTTGGAGACACCCCCGAAGCATTGGCGGAAGCGTTTAACGAAGTCCGCGCTGCCAGGGCTGCACGCACATTCATCAACAATATTGATGCTTATACCGCCTCAGTTGACGAGTTTAATGAGGCGGTTGAAGGCGCTACGATGGTAGCGCATGAAGAGCAGATGAAATCTTTCGCTGCTCAAGTTGATCTGACCACCTCTGCATTGCGGTCAGCGGCTATTGTCATCGGTGATAAGATCATGCCGCACCTCTTTCCATTCCTGAACGTCATCCGGGAACTGGCTCTTAGTGTTACAAGACTTCCTGCTCCGGTACTAAGCAGCGCCGTCGCGTTCGCGGCGGCAGCCGCCGCCGTAGGGCCTCTGATCTGGGGACTGACATCCCTCATCAGCCCGTTAACATTGATCGTGGGCGCGGTTGTGGGGTTGGGTACGCTCTATCAATCTAACTTCGGGGGCATGAAAGACGCGATCCAAGAAGCGTCAACTGCGATTACTGGGCCGCTCGATACGATTAAAACTGCCGTTCTTGGGTTTTTTGCTGATGTGTTTGACCCCGCAGAAATTCCTGACTTCACAGACGTAATCGGGGAGATCATGACTCCGGCTGAGGGGTTTGGGACAATTGAGATACCCATTGAAGCCGGGGTATATTTGTGGAATTTATATTACCGCAGTGATTTCACTAAAGATTTACAGCGTCTTTTTACTTATGAGGATTTTCTAGCGCGTTCTCTTGATAGCTTAGGAGTTTCAGACGCCCGGCTTATTCAAGCGGGTTCCGTCCTCAGCCTGCCTGTGCCCATTGAAGGGCGCACACGCATGGATCAATGGAAGTTCGACCGTTGGATAGACAACGTAAATCTGGAGCGTTGGGCTGAAGAAGGACGCATGACTGTTGGAGAGCGTGTGGGGCAGGCGTTCACACAGGCATGGGGTATTGTTAAGCCCGCTATTTATGACCTCATGACCAAAATACGTGACTGGGTATTAGATACGGGTCTTCCGACTGCTCTTAATATTGGTTCACAATTGATGACCACTATTGCAGGATGGTTCACTGTAGAAGGCGGTGAAGGCACTGAAATACAAACGGGGATCGAAGAGCTATTTGAAGGGAATTTTCTCGCGGCCATTGACGCGGTTGCTCCACGTATTGGACAGTTCTTACGTACAGAATTGATCGAGAAGATTTCCCCCCAACTTGCAGCCTCGTGGACGGCATTCAAAACATCAGGCAAGATACTATTTACGAATCTAGGGAATTGGCTGATCGAGGTGGGGGTTCCCACGCTTTCTCGTGCCTTTGGTACTGTGATGGGCGAAGTTGCCGCCGCAATTGCTGGGGGCATCGGTAGCCTATTTAACAGTATCATGGGAGGAGACGCTGAAAACGAAGCGAATGCCGTCGTGGACTCCGCTATACAACCATTTTTTGAAGGCTTTACTGGAGCAATTGGGGACGCTGATCTGAGTATTGGTGAGACAGTCATCGCTGCGATTGCAGGAAGCATAGCGACCGCTGCGACTCTTAGCTATATCCTTCCGATTATAGGCGGCATCGGCCCTGTTTTCGTGGGCGCTGTTCGCGCCGCTATGTTGGCGGGCAGCATGACTATAGCCTTTACAACCAAAGTAGCCGCGCCCTTTGTAATGAAGATAGGTACGTCTATTGCTATGTACATAAGAGGAACAGGTTTTGCTTTTCTAACTACCACAATCGGAGCCGCCCTTGCTGGGGTGGTTGCTGGTATCATTATTTATAAACATATGAGTCAGTCTCAGCGAGATTGGGTTGGGCAAGCCGTCCTTGATGTATTTGTACCCGGCGATCAGCAAATTGATGAGTGGCGGGCTGGACTTGAGGACAGTCTATTAACAGGTATTGCTGCTATTGGTGGCTTAATTGACGATGAGTTCGCCCGCAGCCTCCGCGCAGACCGTGAAGGGGGGGCGGCTGCGCCTGAAGCTATTGCTCAACGTATCCAAAGCATTATGGATAATGCTGCCAACATGGTTGGCTTCGATGCAAGTCTAATTACAGTCGGCTTGGATGAAGACGAAATGTGGCTTACGGTTCCAGAAGGGGCAGGGGCTGATTTCGGACTCGCGCTTCGACAAGATTTAGCGGCCTCAATCGCGGCTGGTGAATTTGATATGTCAAATGAAATGGCTGTCGCTGCCACAGATATGGTCTCTGATCTGGGAATAGCTATTGCAGCTTCCGATACCGGACACTTGCTTACCGCGTTTGCCGAATCTATTCCTACAGACCTTGCGGGTAAAACAATAGCCAAAGAATTGGCCGTCGCGACAATTACGCCGATGGAAGCCGCTTTTGCTGAGGCAGTGGCGGCGGGGGAAGGCTCCCCAGAACAAATTTCTGAAACACTAGTTGCTCCCATTCGTGATGCGATGGTAGATGCGTTTGCTGCGCCTTCTGGTGTAGCGTATGTGGCGCTTACAGACTTCTTCCAGCATTATTCGACAACCTATGGGAACATGGTGGCGGTGTCTGCAACAATGGGGCCAATAATTAGCGCCTCGGTAGGGGGGTTTGCTGCCGCCTTAAATCATAGTTTCTTAATCATTAAACGCGCAGCAAACGACGCTGATTTTGCTATCCGAGCGTTGATTGGTTCTATACTGCGTCTGCACGCTCTAGAAGCCGGGGGACTGGTTCCGGGAAACACTGATTTTGGTGGCACACGCGCCGCTGGCGGCCCTGTCCGCGCTAATGAATATTATATAGTGGGGGAACAGGGGCCTGAACTCTTCTCCCCAGGCACGCCCGGACATATCATACCTACGGCCACTGCTGGAAACGGGAGTGCTGGAAGTTCAACCTATATCGATACACTCCTCATCGAAGAGGCTCATGACATGGAGACTATCCTGTTTGAGCTTCGGAAATTGGGTATCGACCTGCAACGAGCGGGGCGATAATGGTTGATTTTCGTACTGACATTCGTGTAGGCATTGACTGGGACGATGACGGACTCGTTTGTTATGAGGCGCTGGTTATTGATGACTTAAACCTCATCCCTACTCCCACGACGTGGACGAGCATAGCTCGTGCGGCAGTCGATACTTCAACTCTTACAGTTGTTAAGGGGCGCACGCTCTACGGCCTGCAACATACAAATGTCGTGACCAGTACCGGACTATCCGCAGGCATGAGTTTCGGTAAAGATGGTGGCTCGATTGACGAGATTGCCGTCAGTGCAGAAACAGACTACGCGCTCGTTTTTTGGGTCAAAGGTAATACAGGGCATGCCGGGGTTGATTTTGAGGTTGAAGTGCGTGACCAGGGCGACGCGGTCATTGGTACGTCCGGTACGCACGTCCTGACAACCAGCTATCAACGCATCGAGTTTTTATTTACGACAGGGGTGGGCGACACTTTTGTATATTTCATCCATCGTAAGGATAGTAGCGCCACTGATGTAGACTATGACATCACTGGATGGATGATGACTCAAGACAGCGCCGCAGGCCCAGCAGGTTTTAACGCGGGAGACGCCACTAACGGGCACGATAACGTGAGTGCGGACATCCGTAATGCAAAATGGGACATGGGCATCCCTGATCGTGATCTCCTTATCGCTGCTGAAGGGGCCGCTACGGTCAATTTAGACAACCTAGACCAAAAATATTCTCCTGAGAAAACCACATCCCCGCTCTTTGGTTTTCTGTTGTCTCGACGTATGCTTACTATCGAGGTAGCAGACAGCACGGTAGGCACGTTCACACTAATGTGGACAGGCTGGACATCCAAATTCTCTCCTGCGACGGGGCGGAATCGGTCAGAAAAATGCACGTTAAAGTGTGAGCAGGGCATTTTCCTACTTAAAGAGGCCCAATTCAAATCCGCCATTCAAAAAGATGTAGACAGCGGCGCAGCAACGCAACAGATCATTGATGATAGTGCATGGGTCTCTGCTAACGACCCCACAGGATTTCTAGGGAATAAATATGGGATTATTGAAACAGGCCGAGATACGTATCCGATTGTGGGAGATGACTGGAATAGTGATGACAGTATGTATGATGCTCTGGCTGAAATCATCGACACTGAACAGGGTATTCTATGGCTCACTGAGACCGGACAACTTGAGTTTCGTAATCGTTGGTATGTTCTATTAAAACAGGGCGGTTCCGCTGATTTCTCACTCAATGCGGGAACTGATTTCCATGATGCGGGTTATGAATACGGCCAGCAAATATTTAACGAGGCTAAATTCACCTTTTACCCGAAAACCGAAGAGGCGGATTTTACAGCGTGGGAGAATCGCCAAGCTATTCTGATCGATGCGGGCGAAACCGTTGTAATAAATGCGAGCTTTGAATACGAAGAGAGTACCAGCATCAACATGTCCGCACTTGATGGTACACACCTCATTGTGGATTTTGATACCGCCGCCAATTATGTCGCCAGCACGACATTGGTGACGGTATTAACAAACGATGAAGCAGAACTGACGATTACAAATGACGGCTCGGAAACAAGGCCCTATCGTATTATCCTAAAAGGTACAGCGGTGCGTAGTTTTGGGGGGCAAATTATAGAAGAGCGCGATCAAGAAAGCGTTGATAAATTTAGGTTGCAGCGATTAACTAAGACGTTTAAGCTGTTGAACACCCAGCCGGAGGCCGTAGGTCTGGCCCAGTTTTTTATCGCTCGATATAAAGAACCGTTTGGTGAATTTAAGACTCTTGCTCTACATGATCGTGATGCAGCGTACTATGCCCGCATGTTGAATTTATCCATCGGGACGACGGTAGACTTGACAGATACACGCACAGGTACAAACGCCGTCCGCCACCTAATTATGGGGCGAGATGGCACATGGGTACAAGGTGACTTCACAATGGCTTACACCGCTATACACATAGGCCGCTTCAACGCTTTTCTTTTAGACAACTCAAAATTGGATAGTGATGACAGGTTAGGATACTGATATGGCAGCTACTTGGACAGCGCCTAAAACATGGGCTGTTGACACGGTTCTACCTGCGGCAGACCTAAATACGTATGTTCGTGATAATACGGAAGCCCTTGCTTCGCCGCCGCAGGGATTTGCCGCAGGGCTAGCTGATTATGGCAACGCTTCTAATAGCCTGTACACCACAACCAGCACCTCCTTTGTACCGCTGCACGCGACCGATACTGAAGTAAATATAGCGCCGCTTGGAACAATTCTGATCGCGCATTTGCAGGGATTTTTAACTACAACAGCCTCACAAGTGGTTCTCGATCTTCAAATTGATGGCGTTCCTTTAGGTGACGCAAGCTTTGGTTCTTTAAGAGTCCAAACCTCTCCTGAAGAGCGTATAAATAACTCATGGCTTATTACGGGGTTGACGCCGGGGGTTAGTGTTGAAGTAAAAGTGGTTTGGCGTGTAATCTCGTCAGCTACGGCCACTTTTTCATCTTCGTTCTCCACAAACAAGAAAAATGTTGGTATTTTCTACGTAATATCGCCTTAGCGCGGGGAGCTTATTGTGTCATTTGAACACGTTGTAAATAACTCGAGCATAAATCAAGACAGATTGGATATTGAGTTACGCAGTGCGCTCCCCAATAAAATCACAGGTTTGAGTTGGAGCAATCGTGACGCGCTCGTGCGTGTTAATTTCGTTGCGGATAACCCGCCGCAAAGTGAACTCGATTTAGCAACCACAACGATTAACATCCACGACCCATTAAATAAGACCACAGCGCAAACCCGTTTCGATACCATTTTTGCGGACGTAGTGTTACTGGAAGGCACGTTGGCAACCGACCTCACATTGGGCGACATCAAAAAAATCCTGGCGGTACAATGGCACAAAGCAGGCGTTCTTGACAGGGAGACCGGAGAAGTTACACACCCAAATAGCTGGACATAGAAAACAATAGCGTAGACGATTTGCAGGCGTTGTGTTGGAAGGTACAAGAAGGATGATCGAAGATAAACTTGAGGAGATAGTTGTGGGACTTGTCGCGGTAGCATCAGCAGTCGGAGTCGTGTTCAAAACACGCGGAGGCTCTGGAAAAGCCGATAAACGTACCAGCCAGGAAGCCCGGCTATTGAAGATCGAAGAGCACATGGGTGACTTGTCTGAGCGCACCGCAGGTATTGAAGGCGTGTTGAAGACTATACGCGAAACTCAGCAGATCATTGTGAACAAACTTATTGGCTAACCCTTGACAAGACCTAAAAACCTGCTATACTATTAAAATACATATTAGCTAGGAGATACCCATGCTCGGACTCGAAACAGTCATGCAATCCCTTCTCGACTTTCTTGCGGAGACCCTGGTCATTGTGGTTCCCGTCCTCATCAGCGTTTTTGGCACACTAGCGTTACGTTTGTGGGCGAATTTCCAACGAGGGCTGCCTGAAAACTATCGTAGTGCGCTTTACGAGGCCGCCGAATTGGGGGCCGATTTTGCTGAGGTACTAGACTTGCAAGGACGCCTCGGTGAGTACGGGCACACCAAATTTCATGTTGCTATGGACACGGCGGAAGCTTTCTTACAAGCGCAAGGCTACCGCAGCGTGAGCCTCGATTTGTTAGAGGCTGCGATTGAATCAATACTGTTCAGCAACCCTGAAACCTACCACTCCTCAGAACGTGAGGTGGGGTAAAACAAGTGGCCCCCTCTCTCAGACACATCCTTGACCTGGGGTACATCATCACTGCGTTACTGCGTAACGACAGCATCCGGGCTATCGCGGAGCGGGAGACCGAGCGGTTGGGTATTCCTGTCTCTAGGAATACTATTATTGGCGTCAGTAGGGACATCAGAAATGGGCGGCTTCGTCCGCCCTCGTTCGATCCGCTGACCTACAGCTTCGGACGCGAACGCGATAATGGCGGCATTCCCGTCTTTGACGGGCAGGTGACGATTGAGGGGAGCGTCATTATTATTAATGATGTTCACCTGCCTTTCACCAACTACGATCTAGCGCAGCGTGTCGTGGATGTTGCCGGATACTACGACATCACAACGATGGTTATCGCAGGCGATCTGCTCGATATGGATAGCCAGAGCACGTTCAAGCGCAAGGTGCGCAGCGTTCCGTTGGCCCAGGAAATCGACGCGGCTAGGGAGCTACTGGCATACTACGCCCAGCACTTCACTCGCATCTGGGTTATGCCTGGGAACCATGAAGAGCGGTTGCTTAAGCACCTTGACGGTGAGCTTACATTCGATCTGTTCACTGACCTCATTCGTCCACCAGACCCCGAATTGGTGGACGTTTTTATGTTCACACCTTATGACCAGATTACCATCGACTCAGGCGGCCATGAGTACATGGTCGTACATCAGCGCAATTCTAGCGCCATAAGCTTGAAGATAGGCGAGTCCCTGGCTTGGAAATATCAGAAGAACATGATCGTCACTCATCAGCACAACAGTGCCAAAGGGTACGACAAGTATGGCCGCTACCTCATCATTGACAGTGGTGGGTTGCATAATCAGAAACGCACCCCGTACATGGGCTTGAAAACAAGTACGGGGCCTGTTCATGATGAGGGATTCGTCACAGTCGTAAACGGGTGGGCCGAGCTTTGGGTTCCCGATGAGAGATACACACAATGGAGCAGACTTTATGGAGCAGCGTGACTTTAATCCTTTTGGCTTCAACTGGGTCGATGGCCCGACTGCAAACCGAGGTCGCTGGACTTCTGCAATCCAAGCATGGAATCCAATTAGTCTCAGTGTTAACTCCCTGGATGCCGCCCGACACTGGCGTGCTGCTCTACCCCATGCAGTTATCGGATTTCGCAACATGGCTGGGCCAGGGGCGGACAACCAAATTACAGTTCGACTCAGCCCCGCTGAGTGGTACGATAAATGGGAACCTCTTCTACCAGAACTACGCCGCCTTAAGGTTCATGCCATTCTCGGCAACGAACCACATGGGTACGGTGATAGTTTAGAAGCTGTTGCAATTAATGAAGTTGAAATTATCAAACGCCTCAACGACGCCGGAGTAAGTGGCATGGCGTGTCGTTTCCCTGTTGGGCATCCCGACCACAGACCAGCAGAACTTGAAAAATTGCTGCCGCTGTTTGAGTTGTTGCGACAAGGCGACCATTACTGGATGGTCAACGAGTATGCGTGGTTTGACCACGACATCCTAGATCAACGTGCTTACATCGGGCGCTTCCAAGCTGCCTGGGACGTACTAGGTGAAGTGCCTACCATCATCGGTGAAATCTCGGAAAATACTCACCACCCGTTGGACTACGGCCAACAAGATTCTGCATCGGGGTACAGGGTGTCCGGCTTGTCCGGGACGGAGTTCGCCCACAGATTACAGCTTGCCTGGGACAATATTTACGACCCTGCGGGTGTCCATTCAGCACACATTTTTATTGCCGGGGGCGCGCACAATCAACGTCAGCAAGACATACTAGGAGACGATCAATTGTTTAACTCTATGACAAATTATCGCCCGCTAAGAAGTTTCGAGCGCCTGCCTGTCTTGGCTGTGCCGGAAGACACGCTGGAACCCAACGTCACCCTGATACCACGAGGCAACTACAGCGTGCGGGTGCGGCTACAGCCGACATTGCAAGGTGAGATTGTGGGGTCTGTAATACCCGGAGGTATCCGCGCCTTTGATCCTGGGAAGATGTCTGGTGACTATGGAAGCTTCTTAATTGATGAATTATGGGGCTATGTCCACATGGATTACATTATGATAATCAGAGATAACCCAAACGTTAACCCAAGCTTATCCCAAGCTCTGTTATATAAAGAAATCGCTGGGAGGATTGCGGAAATCGCGACTCAACTAGAGCGGAGCTACAAAATGCTTAATCACTGGGCCAACGTTTTAGATGACCCCCCTCCCCCACTGGACACTTAGTGGGTCAGTTACAGGAAGGGTTGCCCTGTAATGGCCCACCTTTACCCCCCTATACCCCGCCGAGAGGGGTATTCCCCTTATTCTTGAGGTAATTAAGCACCGCCTCTGACATGTCGCTTTTGGCGCGCATGGCGTCGTAGACAGCCCTGTCAATCGTATCTCTTGCTACCAAATGGTCATAGAACACACGCCCCTCGGTACTCCTCGGCCCGCGTATTCGCGCCATCGACTGCGCAAACTTATCGCTACGGTATGAGATGGAATAATAGATCGCATGGTTAGCTCGACTTAGATCAATACCCTCGGCCCCGCTGTCAATCTGCACTACAAGTACCTGAGTCTCTTCCTCTTGCCACGCTTCAAGATCATCTCGTCTGCCGCTTAACTCCCCGTTCGTAAATGCGGCGTTCGTCAATGTCTCCCGTATCCAGGTAATCTCTTCGGTGAAACGGGCGAACACAATAAAAGGACGGTCATCAAGTTCTTCAGCAATGCCCAGTAGTGCTTGAAGCTTATAATCAGAGAGCCTGACAGCCTGCTTGTGGTCGGGCAGAATAACTGGAGCGAACGCTCGTTCGTGTGCGATGCCCCCCGTCAATGCCTGCAAGCGGAGCACCCGCGTCAGCACATGGTCAGCGACCAGTGTTCCTTCATCAATCTCGGCCACCATCGTCTTCTTAAGTTCGTCATAACCTTTACGTAGACGCTTGGGCAGGTCAATGTGAATATAGTTATCCACAATCTCTGGCAGGGCTAGTACGTCACCAGCCTCCACAACATACATGAACTTTTGTAATACGTTATGAAAATGATCTTGATTGCGATAACCTATCACTAGGTTGTAGTTGCGTTGAGGGATAAGATGAGCAAAATACCCTTCAAATTTAGCGTAGTTTGTACCAAGTCGTAGTCTATAGGTTTCAGGTTTCAAATCAATTTCGAGCAGGTTTGTACCGACGACAACGCCGGCCCCCTGTGTTTGAATATCGAACAGGGACTCATCTATGAACCGGGCTTGTCCGTACATATCGAGCGGGCCGTTAGGCATGGGGGTTCCAGTTAGGCAGATACGGCGGAGCTTGAAGGACTGTGCCTTACGCCACGCGAAGAGTCCTCGGCTAATTTTGGAGCCTGCGGACTTAATACGGTGCGATTCATCCAGAATGACGCCGCTAAAAACCCCCCCATGCTCGTAGAAGCCCCCCTTAAGCTGGTCACGTATGAAACTCTCATAGTTGACGATGACAATCCAGGGCGCTCCCCAGGCAGGGCTTCCAGCATCGTCTATCCAACGTCTTACGAAATCGTCAAGCTGGGTCAGTTTTTTAACCGCGTTCCCGGTGTCGAGTTTCAAAACATTCCATGTCCCGTCTGTGTGGCGCTCTATTTCTGAAGCCCAAACATTCATGACACGCTTAGGACAAATAACAAGGGTTATACCCTCTCGTGCGTGGTTCCAAACATGTTGTAACGCGGCAAGAGTCTTACCCGTCCGCATCTCCGCCGCTATCAGACAATTCGGGTGGGTCTTCATCCACTCCGCCATCGCTGTCTGGTGACTCCACAGTTTTGTTGTTATCATCAGCATCCCCTACTGAACTAACTGTAATTCCGATGGTTGCCATAACTGACTCCATACTGGCGGCATTGTCCGGCAAAGAATCTAAACCCCACACCACTCGTTTATGTATCCACGCCGCCAATAGACGTTGAAATGAGATGACGCCTGTCGCAACGCCCGAAGCCGCGCCCGCACGTAACACGCTCTGAATGACATGTTCTTGGATAGGTGTAACGGCTGTAACCGTCTGCTCTGTCTTGACTTCTACAGCGAACGGTATCACACCCCAGGATTGACTCCCCTCAGGCCGCGCCGCCGTGCGAACAGGCACGAACCCAATAAGATCAGGCACGCCCGCGCCTGAGAATTGGCTGCCGTGTGTCTTGATTACGTAACCGCCGTTCTGTACAACCCAGCGTTGAATTTCTAATTGAACATCGGCTTCTTTGGTCATCTCTCGCATCCTTAATATGCTAATACGTCGCCGCTCTCGCAGTATGCGAACAATGGCTCGTATAGATTCAATTGTGACAGTGTTATTTCCATTTACGGAGTTCCGCCCAGCTAGTCTCACTAACCTCGGCTTCGACCGTCATAGGAATAGCGTGCTCGTTATTCTCTGGCAGGAAATCAGGCCAGTCTTCCATAAGGTTGATAACTTCCGGCAGCACCTCGTCCAGCATGTCGGTACGTATCTCACAGATCACTGCGTCATGCACGTTGAGCGTGGGCTTGAGTATCGCATCATCTCCAAACGCATTGATGACTCGTGCCTGGGAGACCTCAGTGATCCATGCGCCGAGACCCTGGATAATGTAACTCCATGCGTCTTTGTACGGAGCAGGCTCTCCGAAGTATCCAAACTCGTGGTACATCATGACCCGGTTAGATACGGGTTGGCGGATGTACTGCCACCTGCCATCTGAGTCTCCTGTCTCATCTCTAAGAGACGACGCAATATTAGATGCGTTAATTCGTGCCGCACGAAAGGCGGGGTAGAGGTCGTTCCAGGCATCAATAATTGTCTTAGCGTCTTCAAGTCCTGTTTTGAATTCACGCGCTCCTCTTCGTCTACCCATGCCGTATAGCATGGCAAAGTTCGCTTGTTTCCCGGTATCCCTGTCAACTTCCCGCCCTAGTTCTTTTGTAAGATAGTCAGCGGTGAATTGATGCGCGTCCGCCCCCAGTAAGTTCTTACGCATCGTCTCAGCCCGTGAGAACGTGGTCGCCAGGGCCAGTTCGAGGCGGTCATAATCAAGCTGTACCCAAGTGAAGCCTTCGCGTGGTTGGAATACTTGTTTGACGACGTAACCCTTCTTTTTTGGAACTTGTTGCAAATTTGGATTCATTGAAGAGAACCGTCCGGTTTTAGTTCCTGGCATTCTGAATGTGGGGTGGATGATCCCCTCTTCGTCAGCCCACTTTAGATAGGGTTCGTAGTAAGTGCTGGTAGCCTTCGCTACTGTACGCCACTCAAGAACACGCTCGGCGGCGTAGACACCCTGCGCGGCCAGCACTTCCATGTTGAACTTGTTGGTGGATGTTAAGGGGTGTCCCAATACCGAGAACATTTTTTTGAGTTGGACGGGGCTGTTCACGTTGATTTCATCAGTATAGCCCAGACCGCCCACAAAATCGTTGAACCACCCCTGTAGCTCTGTTGCCATTGGCCCCAGTAACTCCATGTGTTCGTGGATCAAGTCTCGGTCAACGTAGACTCCGTTGCTCTCCATGCGGAAAACCCCCGCGATGTGAGTACAACGTTGTAGGTAGTAATCCCAGAGTCCCCATCGTATGAGAGCCGGGCGATAAAACTCCCGCAAGGCCCAGGTAATCTCCACATCCAGCATTGCATATTTTGCGACGATTTCGACATCGACTTTCCAGAGTTCTTTTTTACCATCGACTCCCGCCTCGGCTGCGGCCTGTTTTAATTCGCTCTCGCCCTCAGTAGCCCAGTCCCCCAGGTATTTAGCGGCGAGGCGCTTGAGGCGATAAGCCCCCGACCGCTTGCGGCCATTGGACAGCCACTCGTTAGGGTTAATAGCGTGGGCAGCAAGTTCGACATCCTCTAGCCCCGCCTCCCAGTCCCAGTTATCTAGAGCCGTAGATACCATATGCATATCGAATTTAGTATTGTAGCCGATTTTGACGGCACGACACTTTCTGAGCGCGTGAAGCATGTCGTTATAGTATAGAAAATGCGGCGAGTTATACCTGTCATCCTCGTGGGCAATAGGCAGATAATAACTCTCATTAAGAGATGGAAAATAAAGCGCCATACCCACAAGGTAGTCGCCGTTGTATGCATATAGCCCATTCGTTTCAACATCAAACACAACAACATCCTGGGGGCCTAATGCCCCCAGGATTGCGATAGGTCGCCGGACATCGGCAGTGAGATGCCGTTCAGTTTGTAGCATCATTGTCCTCATCATCACGGTGACGATCCACAAGTATAGAGTCAATGTCCCGGAGCACGCCGTTGAACGGCAGAGACAGGACATCGTATCCAACCCGGGCCGCTGCTTCGTTCGCGTTTTCTGCTTCAACAACGAGACAAAGATCATGCGTGAAAACGACGGTAACATCCCAAAGAGGCATCAGAATGCCGGGCCTTTGTCCGCACCAAACTGTTCACTCGACACGTCGGCCAACTGCGGCGCGATACTGGCGGGGTCGTTGGGATCAGTGAGATACGGACGGAAGTATTTTACTTCTGGATATTCGTTACCTTCATACTGGCCCGTACCCGGTCGCGTGGTGACGGTGACGAGGACTAACCGCCCGCGAAGGCTGGCGTAGTCTAACTCTTCGCTCTCCCACCCAAGCGGCGAGATCGCGGTAGATGCCTGCAATAAGGGGGCGGCCCTGGTCGTCACGCTGATGAGGCGGCAGGATCGTCCCCGGTTCGGCGGGATTGTAGTAGCCGATCCAAGAATATTTCTTGAGTTCGACACTGCCTGCTTCGCGGTTCCAACCGTTCTGCACGGCTGCCGCATCGCGGCACACCAGAAGTTCGATGTACAGGCCGATAGCGGGAAAGGGATTGCCTTTCTTCGCTTCGTCGCTGCGATGTTCGTAGACTTTCGTCACTGACGCCAGATAATTTCCTGGGGCTAATGACGGAGCCGCTGCTCTGGCCTCCGCTTCTTCAAGCTGGGCAGAAAAATCTGGTAGTTTGAGACCCATTATTCATTCTCCTGTGAATTGAGATAGAGGTTGAAAAGGACTTCAAGTGTCGGGTGCTTGGAACCAGTGTTTGCTAGGAACCAACCCTCGGCCTCATCCTCTTTACCTTCGGGGGCGTGGAGGCGCGTGAACTGAACAAGAGCTTCCTTGAACCGGGCATTGCGCGTCTTGATCTGGAAACCCTTGCGGCTAAGGGTAAGCACACGATACGACCCGTCACGGTCGGCAGCGTACCAGATATTCGATACCGCGTAGCTGACGGTGCTACGCAGTCCAGGATTGAGGTCGGGAACCAATACCGAATAACCCTCACTCAAATCTTCGCGTGCGCCTGCTGTAACAATGAGGTTCAACCCCAGATTACGGATAGCGGTCACAAACGACGCCAGCAGACGTGTCATGCGACCCCAATCTTTTTGTTGCACATCAAACCGATCTTGACGACGGCCTTGCTCCATCGCTTTTTGTGTGATGTCGATCAAAGTCTCGTCGCGGAGTGCCGACAAGCTATCAATCACAACAGTGTTGATCGAGCGCACATCTTCATGGCGTTCTCCAACAAACATGTGAGTGAGCGTCTGAATATCCTCCTCACTGCCAATTGTCACTGCCCGGAGACCGGGGATGTGGCTGACTGAGGACATGCCTCTATCAACATTCACAAACAACACGTCCGCCAACGCTTCGTGCTGCTGTGCGGACGCGGCGATGGTGGTCTTACCTCCGCCCGTTCTGCCGTACAACAGCAACGTAAACGGGTCAGTCTGTGGCGTCACCATCTCTACTTCAAGTGCCATGCTTACTCCTCTTTATGATGAACAAGGTACAGCGGGTTAGCTAGAGGCCCGGTAGAAAACAATGCGCCCTCTGCAGGACACTGCTCATATTGTTCTTCAATGATTGCGTCTTCATCGTGGCCGTAAAGCCACGCATTGCAGAGGGTGTTGAAGGCACAGCCCTGGCAGGTGGTTGGGGAGAGCACACGTGGGTACGTAGTGTCTCTGTTCATGTGGTACACCTGTTCCTGAAAGTTGTTCCACACCCGCTGTGTGATTGTTCCAGTACGGACGACCTCAGTTTTGCGGAACCACTCTACCGCAGCAAGCTTCGGACGCATCTCTTCTTCATACTCGTTGGGGTCTAACCCCGCTTTGAGTAGAGCGTCCTCGTAAACTTCCCAGGTGCTCACTAACTTGCGCCGAGACATCGTACCGTTCTTGTTTAGTGTGGGGGTCTCCGGGGAGCGAGCCTTGATTTGGAAGAGCAAGCCGATGGGAGTGTGGATGCCATGCGCAAGCCACAAGACATGCTGATACAAGCCGATCTGCGCGGCCAGAGCCTCACCTTCCTCGGTGCGGTAACTGCCTCCTTTGGTCTTGAAATCAACCAACACCCTGTAGCCGAAATCTACTGACTCAAGTACCACATCAAGACGGCCCCGGAACAGGTACGGCATGGTCGCGCCGACAAAGCTGTTGCTTTCAACCTGCCACTGATGTTCAAGCTCGTATTCGACCAGGGGCTTACCCTCAGCATCGCTAGCGACGATATAGGTGCGGGGAATATCAAGCTCGATAAGAGTGCGCAGAGAGATGTCCCGCGCTTTCTCCAACATTTCATGCCATTCATTGTAGCGTTCAAGATCAAGTTGACGAACGACGACTCCCTCGTCATCTACGAACTGAGCATACAAATCAGGGCGATTTTCTTTGTCCCAAAGATACGCCGCCTGCGTAACAATTGTCAGCAGTGCCGGACGCGCAAGAAACTGGTTGCCGCCTAAGTGATATTGCTTCAGAGCGAAAGCTAACACCTCATGCACGACCAACCCCAACACTCGCGGTGAAACCCCCACGACTGCCTGCTCCAAGCCTCTTTCATATTTGTAGTAGAAGCGGCGCGGACAGATTGAATGTGTCGTTACCCGTGATACACTAACCGGGATGTTATTTTCATTCATACAGACTCCTAACGTTCTTTGAACCACTTATTAGTGGCGACCAGCATGTCGCCCAGTGCCTCATGTAGCGCCCTTATTTCTTTGCGCCACATTAACGCCCTCGTATCGCCCCAAACAAACTGAACACCCTCTTCATCCTGTGTCAACACGATTGAACCGTAGGCTGCTATACGCACAATGCGCTCAAAGGGTGGCTCCTCCACAGGAGCGTTAGCCGCATCCAAAAGCTGTTGCCCAAAAACCCGAAGCTCGTCTCTGTACATGTGGACTACTGCGGCATTCCCGCAAGGATCATCAGGCTCTATGCGAAGTGTAGCAACGACACGCCCCTCTATATCTTTCCTAAATTTATTCACTTCAAGTCGAATTTGATCGTCGTACCCGCATATCTCCACTACAATATTTTCGCTCATTTGATTCGCTCCCTTAGAAAGCATTGTCCAGTCCAAGTATATAATACCACCCTTTATCATTTTTCGCAACCTCTTTCCCTTCAACCAATTTAGCTAGGCGGCGTCCCGCCGTCGAGCGGTCAACCCCAAGTTCGCGGGCGAGGGCGGCCCCAGATACAGGCTGCATGGACTCGATAAGATCAAGTATTTCTTGGTGAGCACTAACCGCCACGAGCGGCTGCATGGTGACGAGGTACGCCTCATCACCAACCTCGGTATTAATGTCAAATTCGATTGAGAACGTTTCCCGTTGACTGTAGAATTTACCGCCCTTGTCAATGTGGAGTTCGCCATCTTGCCATGATAAGACCACTGCCCCCTCAATTGCCGCGTTAAGTAAGGTAGACCCGTAGATTTGTTCACGGCCTACACCCCCTGATTTGCGGTTGTGGTGGGTCATTACAAAGCTGGTGTTAAGGTCGGAGCGGTGCTTGTTGCGGATACGTTTGGGCATCTGTAGTTCCCGCGCTGTTCCAGCAAAGAAATCGTCCGCTTTGGAGGCAGAGTATAGCGGGTCGAGGATGACCAGTCCGGCTCCCACTTCTGATACGCGCTCTTCCAAACGGGCGACTGACGACTCATCTTCAAAACGTAATTCCATATCGGTATGTATGTAGATCGGGGCGTTATAAGGATTACGAAGACGAGCGAATCCTTCACTAATAGGCTCATAAATGAATTTTGACCAGTCAATTTTCGCTGCCTCAATTGTTCTAAGTCGCTGCATTAAGAGGCCAACAAAATCCTCCTGTTGCACAAGTATTACTGGAACGGGATCGGCTGGCCCCTCAATCTGCCCCAAGAACGGAGTCTTGAGAAGCTTGCTGCCGAACGCCATCGTCACGGCCATATCCAATATAATCCAGGTCTTATATGCTTCGGGTGGGGCTGAGACCAAAATTAAAGAGTTCCGAGGAAGCCACTGTTCCAACCACCAATCCACATTGTAGTCATAATACTCAGCCATAAGAGCAGCATGACGGTGAAGAACAAAACCTTTTGTGGATTGGGTGGAAAGCCGTTCCCGTTCATAGCGTAGTCCTGACATAGTAGTAGCGATGGTTTGTTTTGACCCTTGAGGCGTGCGGTCTCGTTGGTCAAGCTCCAGCATAGTTTGAACGATAAACCGCTGCTGGTTCTCCGGGGTCTGCATCATACGGTAGAGATAGCGGGCCACATCTTTAGTCTGCACGTTGTGGCGACCAGGATCGAACCCCGACTGTAGCACGTTAGCCCATATCTTCGCTGCGTCATCAGCGTTGGGTGTGACCTCGATGCTGTCTACTTTACGAGCTAGCTGAGTAATGAGGGCGTCAGGAAATGGAGGCATGTTTTCAAAGTCGTCCAGAAGCCAGCTATACACACCCTGCATGGAGAACGTACCATCTTCTGGATCATAATAGTTTACGATAGATGGGGCGGCAACAATATAGCCCCCATGCCCCCGCGTATCTACGTTCTCCTCAAGCGTGCCGACCGAGTTTGGAACCGCCCGTCCGTTGCGGCGATATAGAAGATGTTGACCCCCTTGTGGCGTCTCTGATACAACGGTAGTGGGATACTCTTCACGATATTTTTGTATTTTATTGATGTCATCAATGTCGATAACAACCAGATTTTCTCCCGTCAAGATAGCGACGTTACAATCCCGCTCCATGAACCAGTCATCAAGCTCCTCGGTCGTGGGAGTACGCTCTCGGAACTCTTGAACTGAATCTACAGCAGGCACTTTTGAATAAGGCTTGAGAGGGATAATTTGGAATCCTAAATCAAGGTAGTGTTGGGCGGCTTCTTTTTTTGTCATTCTCTTAAAAGTTCCAAGAAATGTTTTGCCAGTTTGTATTCAGACTGCCAGGGACTACGGGTTACGATCAGATGGCGACACAACTCGACGGCTGACTCTCGCCAACGAAACTGCTTTTCAGCGTGCCGCATCATAACTGCCACTAGCATTACCCGGATCGGTTCCTCATACCGACTTGAGACTCTGATATAGTGGCGCACCGCATACGACCGCCACATTGCCTCAGCATAGGGCCGCGCATCTGGATACGCCTGAAACGCATCAATATGAAGGGAGGCAACCCAATCAAGCCGCTCGAGGTAGTCTTTATCTACCTTGATTATGAATTCTACCGTCTCTCGCACTGTTTCTAAATACACGTTCACTCCTTAGAAGACAGCGCCCTGCCAACGTTCGACAGGGCGCGGGCACAGGGGGACAGGCTGACGCTCTGGCTTATCCCCTACCCTCGTCCAGTGGCGCTACAGAGACGGCTCTCCACCTTGAGGGGTTCGGTTCAAACAGAGCGCCATGAGGGTTCGAGACCGGGTTCCGGGGGCACTCTTAGCCGCATCAGCCCCACATTGTAGGGTTTTCGGTTCCCATCGGCGGCATGTCTCGAACCCTCATCGCACACCATTCAAAAGCCAGGAGCAGGACTCGAACCCGCTACCCCCTGTTTACAAAACAGGCGCTCTACCTGATGAGCTACCCTGGCATTGTTTCATCAAGCGTCTCCGCAACAGTCTGGACAACATGTTCCAAGTTTGCTGCCCATTCCTGAAGACGCACGATTTCATCACCACCATCAAATTCCAGCATCTCGTGAGCATGGGTGTAAAGATACGCTACAAACTCATAAAGATCAAGAGCGATAGCCCCTGCCGCAACCTGAATATTGCGTTGATGGATTTTATCATCAATAGTGAAGCCCAGAAGCCAGCCCAATCCCAGCGCAGCCTCTTGCAAGACATCTTCCGCAACACTCACGGGGCCGTAATTATCTGACTTCCGGGTGTAAGAAATGACATAGAACCCCGGAACAAGACCGCCCCTGGGCAGTTTGCCATCAAAGGTGAGGTCATCCCACTCCGCAGTACCATCTGAGCGCACGTAGATCAAAGCGTATCCGGCAGCTTTTAACTGCTCGATCAGTAAAGCATGGAACACGTTACCCACAACCATAGCATCTGACCCACTGTAGGGGCCTAACACGTCACGAGTTTCAAGGTGAACCGCGTAGAACCCCGCCTCAAGCATTTCGCGGGCGAGGTGGCGGATGCGTAACGGGGCGTCATCTATCTTCCCGGAATGCGAGATGATCGAATAGCCGAGGTTATCAATATAGCGTGCTTGTTCGCGTTGTGGCACATGTGGCATAAAATGTCTCCCTTGTTCAAGTAGTATAACAGATAATAATTTACGTGTCAACCCCCGTCTGAGTTGCGGCCTCAATCTTGCGGCGCATTACAATAAAGGCGGGTGTAACCGTCTGGAACCACGCCTGGATCGGGTAAATCCGCGCTCCCAGATAGTCCTCACCCTCATGGCGGCACTCGTGACAGACACTCATCCAGCCGTCAGGACGTTTGACCACACACACAGGTTCGCGCTGGTGACAGACATCACAAGTATGCTCGCTCCATTCCATGAGCGCAACTATAATATATTTGTCAGACATTCCCTTGATCCCCCCCTGGCAATTGTTGAATCTTGGACATTGTTCCGAGTGTCGAGCCAACGGAGGAGGGGGAGTCCCGTGTGTCCGAGCCGCCAGTAGAAGGCGGCGTAGCTTGTGTCATTTGTTGAACTCTTTTCTGTTTTATAAAAAGATATACGATCCACAATTACCATGACTTTCGCCAGAGGCAGGGGTTGGAACATGTTCTTAAACCGCCAACGCCCCTGTAAGAATTGAAGAGGCAACAGGAAAACCATGTGTCCACCAGGAACCAGCCAACCCTCTTCAAACACCTTCATAACGATTTCGTTCTTGATATCGTAAGGAGGATTACCCATTATCAGATTGAACGGCTTGACCAGTTTCTCGTCTAAAAAATCCCCAAACCGCACATCTGCATAACCTTCCGGTATGGAAATATCACGAAGCTCCGCCCCCTCAATATAAGGATTTAGGGGATTCGACCCCCACAAACACCGTGCGGCGTGTCCCCACACCCCCTCACCTGAACCAATGTCTAAGATGCGGGCAGGGTGGGGCAGGACATTTTTAACGTCAGTAATGTGTCCAAGAATAGCTTCAGCCACCTCTGGCGGTGTCAGATAAACATCTTGCTTCCGGCGCTTCTGATCTGTGTTTGTAATCATAGGTTAGTATAGCCCTGCCACTCTCTATTACGCCGCCAATCAAGCCGGGTCATTAAACCTGACAATACGGGCCAACTCAGTACCAGAACTATCCCCCATTCGTTGTCACTCATGGCGTCAGCCCCTCCTGCCAATACCAACGCCCCAACCCATCATGGTGTGGATGGTAAGTGTCCGCTTCTGGGTGAAACACGTTTTGCGGGTGCGCCCAGATGTAACTGTTGTTGACTCTTATCTCGATACCATAATCCCGGTCAGTACGTGTTACTACTCCGGCCCAGTGCAATTTATCGGGTAGAGTAACGTCCCACATCTGTTGCCAAATAACCGCATCACCTATTTTTATGGGTTCTATCATGGCCTCAACCCCACCTCACTTAACACGATCAGCAAAAATACTATCGCCGCTGTCAGGAACAACAGGCTCAGAAGTGTCACCCAAATCCCGGTACGCTCTTGAGTGGACTCCGGTAATGAACTCTTCTTTTCCCCTTTTAGATAAGGTGACTTGTATGGCAACGGTGTTAGCCCCCCTCACAATTATTAATTGCAGTTTCATTAGCTTCATTAGTGTCGCATCGCGGGGCCTCATATAGGAGTAGCCCCCACCATAGTAATCTCGTGCGATCTGGTTGAATATCAGTTTTTCATGCGGCTCAAACATCCGAGGGCCTTAACCCTTTCACCCGTTCAAAAAACTCGGCGGCGGAAGTACCATCCATTCAGAGATTTGCTGGTCGGAAGGCATCAACCCCTCCCCATCTCCAACCCCCTCGGTCGTTCCAAACTTTAAGGGGCCTGCCCCTCCATCGGTATCGCTATCATTATCGCTTCCAAACGAAATAGGCCAAGTTACATTAATTAGTTGGTTAGCCCATTCTATTCTAATATGACCCGGTATACTTTGATTGTCAAGCGTCTCTCGAAGCTGCCCTAATCCATCATCAGCAACAGGCATTTTGCCCAACACTTGCACGATAACCTGTTCATCTATAGCTGAAAAACCTATGCTGTTACCCTCTGGAATGATCCAAATACGGGTCTCCCAATCAAACCCCACGCCATGTCGAGTTTCTACTCTTATAAACTCATACACGCTAGCGTTGAGTGTCGCATCTATCAGTTCGTCTGGAATCTTGTATTCTTTCATGTCTCTACTATAATGCACTCTCTTAATGGTGTCAAGTCCCTTTTTAGAGTCGCTAGCGATTCTATATACACTTTAAGATTCGTCCTATCCAATGTTAATCTATAGGCTCTATACACTTTAAGATTCGCCCTGTCGAAAGCCCTTCGGCGTGCGCGAGCGGCTGCGGCAACAGAAGATATTAGCGGGAAAAATCTGATCTCTTAGCGCGGGAAAAACCTGCCTCGTGTGCGGCTAATAGGCGGGGATATTAGCCACAGGCTTAAATCGAGGTGTATGGCGGGATATTACCAAAATAGGGGGCGAGTCTAAACATTCGACGTACAGCAAAATAAGGTACTGAGCACCACAAACGACTGTGCACCGCTTAAAACGGACGCCATATCAGTAAACGCGCATATATCGGAGTCGATAATTAATGTGGGGCATACTGAAAGATGTCTTTGTGCATAGTATACGAATCCGCGACTCTGTGGGGTATTTTCGTGCTACTATGTAGTCAGTATCCAAGCACGGAAAGGAAACAAGATGGTAAGCCAGTTTTTAGTTAACCGTTCGACTCCACCTCCGCCATTGCCAGATGAGATAATTTTACCGAGTGGCGAAGTGCGAGTCCATAATGGGCGTGGGCGCTATGTTCGTGGTTATAGCGCGTGGGATGTTCTAAACGGGGGATATATGCCCGTGACAATTGAACAATTTGCAACTGTTGCAGAATTGCGCGGATACCTCCGAGAACTTAAGCGCCAATACTGGGATAGTGAGCAAACCATTATTATCCACACGCCATTACACCAATTTACCCGTAAAAATTTACGGGCTTATGACATGGTGTATTTTGAAGTGTTGGAAACGGCATCGCATGTTAGCGCGGGGGTTGTGCAATAATGGACATAACACAAATAAGTGATAAAGACCTACAAACCATGCTAGACGCACTCGACTCGTTACGTATGGACGCAAGAGTCGAACAAGCGCGCCGCGCACTAGATTGGCTTGCTACAATTACCAATAAAGAGTCCGACAAGCGAGTCGTAGACTTGCCCGCATATCTAAAGGAATCTAATGTCCGACTTGATTGAGACGCACACGCAAGAATTGCCAGGCGGGTTTGAAGCGCGAATCCACGTATACCATGATAACGAGTCGACTCCGTTAGACTGGGCGGGGGATATAAACGAAACACGCCAGTATACACCATACGAGCGCCGACTCAAGCCGCGCAATTATCACACGGGTGGGATTGATACATATTGGTTTTCGCCTGATAACGTAGCGAGTCAAAAATGGCGAGTCGATAATATGGGCGAGTCTAGCGGGGTTGCCGAATGCAAGGCGCAACGTGAGGCAAGTATGGTTGCTCAGATGGTCGAGTCGTGGTTATCCGATGACTGGCATTATGTCGGCGTATCAATTGATCTGTATCACGAGTCAACTGAGATTAGTAGCGACTCGCTATGGGGCATCGAATCCCGTCCCGGTTCTGATTATCTTGATAACACAATAGCCGAAATGGTAAGCGGACTCATGTTGGACGCTCAGAATGCAATCGAAATTAACCTACAACGGGCAAGCGCCGAAATTGTACGCTTGCAAAATATCAAGCAAGCCTTAGAATTTTCGGCAATGGTAGACAAGTTAAAGGAGAACGGCAATGACTGACGACAAAACACGCGAAATCATCACCAAAATGCTAAAAGAAAACACCGGTAAGCATTTCCTAGACTCCGGGGGTGAATCCGGGCGTGCTTGGCAACAAAATCAGGGGCGTGAATTCGACAATGAACCAGAGTCGACTCTTAGTTTTCGAGGGGGCATTGATTACACAATTAATGTGTATCATTGGCTTATCAATGTTCTGGAATACGACTCCGAACTTGATACCAACTTCCAAGCTTTTCGCGCCCGTGATGATAGTGATGACTCATGGGGCAGCACTCTAATGGAGGATTATGTAGCATATACAATGGAGCGCGACTCGCTTGTCAGTCCAGAAATGGCGGGGGTTGTCAATACGTATAATGGCGAGTCGTTACTCTCGCAAACCTTACTGTTCGCGGTAGGCCATGATGATACGGATGATTATGTTATCCTCTCAATTCATGGCGGCGCAGATGCGCGTGGGGGGTATACTGACGAGATTGCATTCAGGCTGCGCGACACACATGATGGGGTATACAGCATGTTTGATTATGTGCGCGGTACAATCTTCTGCAACGCTTGTAATCATTACTGGGATACTGACGACGCTTACCATTGGTATTCAGAAGGTAGCGCGGGCTATGATACTGGTATCCGTCTTGAAGATTACAAAACGATTGAAATCGCTAATCTCAACATGTCTGAAACGATG
>Ga0114923_10000308_pt1 | contig 41384 bp, 54 predicted proteins | sample SumtaG_FD_89578 | JGI IMG/M metagenome (GOLD analysis project Ga0114923, IMG submission 89578) | Deep subsurface microbial communities from Indian Ocean to uncover new lineages of life (NeLLi) - Sumatra_00157 metaG | ecosystem: Environmental > Aquatic > Marine > Oceanic > Sediment | place: near... | reverse complement strand
CCCCCCCCCCCCCCCCCCCCCCTACTCCCGCATGGGAAACGAGCATTGAAGGGCAAGCTAAGGCCTTACGAGTGCCACGGGAAAGGCCGTTTGTTTTGTCAGCCGGGTTTTTTTATAGCTGGCCTGATATTCCTTATGGCTTGCGGTCCTGCCTTTGCGGATGAGAGCGGATCTGATTGGGAAGTAAGTATCAAGGGGCAAGCCAAGGCTTTGCGGATGCCCTGGGTAGGCCCGTTTGCTATAACGGCAAATACAACTACAACGGCAACTGTGAGAGCTAAGGAGGCAGTACTTGATGCTGGGCCGGGTGAGTGGTTTTATGGTGGCGGAGTTAAGGCCGAAAGTTTTTACATCGGCAAACGCATTCCCATTCAATTGGGCATTGTAGGTTACTACAATTCTTATAAGTCCCGGTTTACTTCCAAGGAATTTGGGCGGGTTACTGATGAGGATAAACGCAGAAGAGGTTGGTCCTATGTTGATGGAGTGAATACAGCGCATACAAGTGCATTTTTATTGCCCGTAGATATAATTTTTACAAGTGTTTCAAGAAAAGTAACAGATTGGGGATTAGACTTAATTGCCAAAAAGAAAGTTTCATTAGAATCTGGGGAACTGCAACTGATGGCTGGCCCCTCGTTTTTTAGAATGACTCAAAGAACTAAAATGTTTGCCTATGACAATGAAGACCGGGAGACTGCTATCACTAGGCAAAGTTCAAACCCTGATTATAAAAATAAAGACATAGGGGACATGACTGAGCGTGTTGATGCTAATTATTATGGGTTAAAGGTAGGCGCTGATTTGGCTTTGCCTTTGAGCGAAGATTTTACATTCCTGATAGGAGCTAATGTTGGCGGATATCTTTTGGATGCCAACTATGAGGGCGACCAACACATGGATTTTTCTTGGCGGGAGGTTGATAATCGCGCTGTCTGGGATCATCATGCTGTGATTAGTTATGCTTCTGAGGTAGAGGCAGGGCTAGAATACGATACGGGCTATGGCATAATCGGGGTTTCAGGTGAGGCACGATATTTAAGCAAAGTGCCTTTAGTAAATTATATTTCGAGGGGGACGGTTACTAAAGCTGCGGTGGCCGACATTGCTAGAGTTGATTATGAACCAGCAAGGTTGGACTTCACCAATACCTATAGCTATGGTGCAAACATCGAATATAAGATTTTGTTTTAACCCACTTAAAAAAGGAGAAAAAATGACTTGGGAATATCGAATTGACACCATGGAAGCACCTATTGTTGGGTTTATTAACGCATTAGGCCAAGAGGGCTGGGAGGTATTTCAAATCACAATGTTTGGAGGTACGACCTTCACTATTTTCAGCAAAAAAAGGAAATAGCGAATGGTTTATGCCTATAGATTTATATTGTATGTAGCTCTGAACGTTACACTATTCTATCTTATTGATTTAATGTGGAATAGCTATGTAAAAGGGGGGATTTCACCAAAGGTGCGAATCAAGTCGATAAATACATGGGCTTGATAACGTTAAACCTTACCACTAAATGATAGCGAGTTTTTTTAAATTACTTGTAAATACTTGTAAGAAAACAAGAAGAAGTTGAACGCGGTGTATAACTAATAGGTCATACGACCTTTAGCATGGATGCTTGTGTTTGTAAAGGTTAGTCTAGTTGGGGCAATGAAATGAAGACTCACGCTGTCAAAGAGATACTCCTGGACTGTTTGTTGTGTGTTGAGGTAGAGCCGGAGCCAAAGGCTATAACAGATAATTACTTTCATTATGGAAATATTATTTGCTCTCTCGCTGCCTTAGAATCTGAATATGCCCCAATAGCCATCGGTGACACTGTTTACCAGGGGAGGGAGTGCTTATTTCGAACGGATGCTATTCGTCATTCTTGGAAGTCACCTGAAACAATGCCTATTGAACGGGCAGAGAAGACCTACAAGGTGGTGGGAATTGAGGTTGAGTTGAGGGAAGATTTAAAGACTGAAATGGTAAACGTGATGAAACCAGAATATCCTCCTATGCTAGCTAAACACATCCATTTAGAGAAAAAATGGTGCTGGAACTACAAACTAGAGGAAATCAAAAACGATGCCAATGTTAACAAAAAGACTTAACAATCTTTTAAAGCTGTTAAATATGGATTTATCCGACCTGGCCGCAGGTGTCAGAGCTCGCCGAGTGGTAACAGTAGAAGAGGCCGAACCATCGTTTATGGAGGCGGACATGAACAGGACCGTAGACCTAGCCATGGAGAATCTTAGCTATTATCAAGATATGATGGAGGCAATTAGAAGAACACCAGAACAGATAGACGCGCTTAGCAGGCAATCTATTGATGCCCAGCGTGACAGGCTCAGAGCGCAAGCGCAACGTCAAGCGGACTTGGGTGCATATTATGGCCGTGGTGGTTTGACGGGCCCAGCAGCAGCCTATGGGGTTGTGGGTGGGCCGGAGGCATCCCCTAATAGTATATGCGGTCATTGTGGTGGACGGAAATCAAGCCATAGAGATGGTGGCCCGGGCTGTGCTTCCTGGATCCGAGCATACAGGGAGAATTACGACCTCAAAAGGTTCTTTTATATGGTGAAGCACGACAAGAACACGCCGAAAGACCTTGAAAGAAGGAGGTTTTTAGTTAATAACGACATCCGTGCCTTTCCTTCACCGGACCTCAGGTGAACCGAGAAGCATTTGACTTGACATTGGATAGTGGACATCTGCCTATTTGGGTATATATTATGTGTAGGTTCTGTCCTGGTGTAGACAGTTGATTTATACCGGACAGATGTATAAACGTGGACTTGGAGGAGACTATGATGAATGGCTTAACTGAAATGTCAATTGGGAAACTTGGCGCTATGGTTGCTTTTGTTGGCATGATTGGCGGTGGCGGGTATAAAACCTTTGAATTGATATCAGATGACGGGAATTGGAAGGGAGTAGTCTCGACACACATAGAAAACATTAGGGAGGATATTGGAAGAATCGAGAATACCCAAAATGATATTAGGAAGGATATAAAGGAATTGCTTCAAAGAGTCCCCGCAAAATAATCCAGGAACATTCGTTGGCCGGCATTCTGTTGATTCAGGGTGTCGGCCTTTTTTTTGCCCAAACCCCACCGACTGACAAAATTTGTTCCACGTGAAACAAAAGTGGACACCTTCCCAAAAATTGTCACTGACAAAAATTGTTGCATTCCGAAATAAAGTAGACTATATTTAAAGGCTAGAGCAGTTTGGTTAATCCTTTAACCATGAGTGACGTAAAATGTCATAGCCTTTATGAATCATTACTCTGCCAGTTCCCAGACCAATTTAGAAACCTGCGACCTCCGCCTGCAGAGGATATTCACCGAAGCCCTGCAGGTCATGGACCATTCCATAATCTGTGGATATCGCACAGAGTCCGAGCAGCTTGCTTTGTTCCTCGAAAAGAAAACAAAGGTCCGCCTGGGCAAACACCAAACTAAACCATCCCTGGCCATTGATGCCATCCCGTTCCCAATCAATCCTGATTGGAATAAAGACCTAGAAAAAATATGTGTGTTCGCCGGCATCGTCCTGGCCATAGCCCATAAGCGCGGCATCAAGCTGCGCTGGGGCCGGGATTGGGATGGCGACATGGATCTGAATGACCAGACATTTAACGATTATGTCCACTTCGAAATAGTAGAGGGCTGAAAATGGATAAAATCTATTACACCACTTCATACAAATATCGAGTCAGTCGCACCTTTTCAGTTGAGCTTTTTGACTGTCCTTGGATTCCTACTGCAGCATGGGACGAAAACAATCGAATCTCAATGCCGTTTGCTTACCTCAAAAAGGTTGGGAATGATGTACGGCTCACCTTGGAAAAATATTATGGCTGGGATGGTGCTACCTGGGCTCTGGATTCTAAGAACTTTAGAAGGGGATCGGCTTGTCATGATGCTCTGCTTGAATTGATTGGGCTGGGGAAATTGTCGGCCAATCCTTGGAAATTGTGGACAGATAACTTTTTAATTAAACTGTGCGACCAAGATGGAATGTGGTGGCCCCGGCGGCGTTGGGTGTACCGCGCTGTCCGGATGCTCGGAGATCCGAAAGGTTCAAAGAAAAGGAAGGAATATTGCGCACCATGAAAACATTGAAAATATTATTGATAACTCTATTGATAGCTCTCGTTTTATTGTCAGGTTGTACCTCCATCAAGTTCTGCAATCAGAAAGGGACTTGTGCTTCGTATCTCTCCCTGGGGAAAGACCACGGTTATATCCAGGGCACCTTTGACGGGAAGACCGTCAAAGTCATGGCCAGCGATGCAAACTCTTCGAAGACTGTGGAGTCTGTAGCAAAGGGAATCGTAAAAGGAATTACCAAGTAACCATAAATAAGGAATAAAGAATAATGTCAATCGAAGTAGGGGGCCCTGATATAGGATTTGGTGTTGGTTCTGAATCCGTTGTTGAATTTTTAGATACCGTTGACTACGCATCAGATAACGCGGCGTTTGTTGGAATGAAGGCAAAGTTTGCTATCCCAGACGATGGAATCAGCAAGCTTGCCTATACAGTTCTTGGCGAAAATCGAATAGCAGATGTTACTTATGCTAGCGGTGCCCCAACAGGCTCTTCGTTAACTCCACCCCCATTGCCTAGCTCTGTGTTGAATCTCGATGAGGGGCATCATTATGCTAATGGAACATCGTCCTGGACTGTTATAGATGCCACCGATACCACATCGGTCGTTAAGTTTTTAAGTATAGTGAATTTTGATACTGAGGCTTTAGCTCTCTCAGGAATGCAAACGGCCTTTAGTATTCCCGATGGCCCGACTACTCTTGCTTATACTGTTTTGCGTGATAACAGAATTTCAAAAGTTACCTACACTGCAGGTGTGGGCTCAGTAGATAGCCCTGTAACCCCTATTCCTGATAGTGTTTTTAATGTGAATGATGGAACTGCGTATCTTAATGTTACCGATCCTTTACCTCCTAACTTCCAAGATTGGGTAATAGTTAGCGGGTTATTTACGAGATCAGATGTTCATTCTGTTTTTGAGAGTGGCAATAGAATCTCAATCATCACAGTAACAAAGGACCCCGCCTTTACAAATTTCGCAGGTACATTACCGGAACATCTTGTGAATGGATTGACCGGTTCCAATGCAACCGCCGCATGGGCTTTCGGAAATGCTATCGCGGTTTTTAATAAATTCATCCAGTACGAATTTAATGTCCCTGTTCGCTTGGAAACTTTTAGACAGGCTAAAAGTGATCTGACCGATGTGGGGACATGGAAAATTCAAGCGTCACTTGATGGTGTTATTTGGGTGGATGTTTCCCCCACAGTGGCTTGGATTCCAATAGTTACCGAATGGCCTATCACAGTTACCGAAGCCTTTCCTTTTTATCGGATGCTCGGTCAAGGCGGAAATAGTAGCACCACCCCGTTTTTGCCTGAAACTGTTTTCACGCTAACGCCAAAGTTTAAATATACGTCTGATGATAGTGATGTTTTTCTTGGGAGTATTGATAATCCTCTCTTAGAAGATGAGGCTGCAAACAAAAGATATGTAGATGAGGGTGATTTCTTCACAAAGGTAGAAGCTATTCCGGATAACTCAGCCTTTGACAGTGGTGATAGGATTTCTATTATCACCGTAACAAAAGACCCTGCATTTACAAACTTTGCTGGCACGTTGCCAGAACATTTGGTGAACGGGTTAATTGGTGGTAACGCAATAGATGCGTGGGCCTTTGGCAATAGCATTGCCGTATTGGATAAATTCATTCAATACGAATTTAATACTCCTGTTCGTTTGCAAAAGTTGATACAGGATAAAAGTAATACCGTTAATGTAGGAACATGGAAAATTCAATCATCGGCTGATGGTGTTATTTGGGTAGATGTCTCCTCTGCTGTGGCTTGGGCTCCACTCTTTACAACTTGGGATATTACCGTAACTGAACCGTTCAAGTTTTATCGGATGCTAGGAACAGCGGGCAACAGCAGCACAAGTCCCTGGTTGCCTGAAACTACTTTCGTGACTGAACCAGAGACTCCGGTTAAATATATAGCCAAAGATGCCGATGTTATAATTGAAGGTGTCGCCGCGCCTCGGGAAGCTAACCAGGTTGTGAATAAGGCCGCATTGGAGGAAGCCCTCCCTTTTAATCCAAGCCAGATAGCAGGTTTGTCTTTATGGTTAGATGCGGATGATCCCAGCACAATTGATGCAACTGCAAACAAACTTATGGAATGGCGTTGCAAAAGTGCAAATGGAAATGATTTCAGCACTCCAAATCCTGGCAACGAACCTTCAACGGGCATAGATAAACTAAATGGTAGAAACGTAATCAGTTTTGATGGTGTTGGTGATTTCACCCATGCTGATGAAGATACCATGACTATGCAAACTATATTTATAGTCGCGGAAGTTGATCCGGGTTTTCCGGACTTGGCCGGTGTTTTCACACAACGGGCGGTAAGTTCTGAAAATATACGAATTGAAGCAAGCAGTCAGCGGTTCCTTGGCAATGCTACCGAATCCCCACTCCCAACTGTGGACGACTTTACCTTTGGCGGTTCTATGCGTATTGATGGAGCGTTAGGAGAACGGGTCGAATTAAATCAACCTTTCGTTTTAACCGCCATCTCCCCGACAGCGAAAACTTTCACTCCGCAAATATCGCAAGGCCTCTTGGGTCGTTTCTGGAAAGGAAAAGTGGCGGAGATATTTGCTTATGATCGCCTATTGACAACGGCCGAAATGGAAGACCTTGAAGGATACGCAAAACGCAAGTGGATAGAGGCAGGTTTGTTCACAAAAGCAGTGGGCTTTCCGCTAGCTATAGCACCTGAAATAGCTGATGACCTAGCTACTCTAGGACAAAAAGTAAATGGTGAGTATGACGCATCCGCTGGTCCTATTTTTGATTTGGGTTGGTTTCATGGATCGACCGTTACCCGAGATACCTTTGAACGAGGTCATGCGGCTATTGCCACATCCTTTACAACGGGTTCGGATATAACGACCGATCAGAATGTGTTGGAGTTTTTAGTCAACACCGACGGCGTAAATCTTATTATCAGAAACGGGCAATTAGAACTCTACTCCACTTTAGATGCGGGTGGTAATGTTGCCAATGCAGACTGGATCCAAGCGATTGAACCGAACACAACTTATACAGTTGTTATTTTACATAACAATGGCAAAGGCGTTGCTTTGGCGGACGCGGTTGAAACGATCCATTTTTCTAAAGGAGATTTCTTTTTAACCACGGATGCGTTTAATACTCCGGCGGTTGTGGACGTTTCGGTACGCGGTTGGTGGGGTGGTGATACATCCGCACTTGGAACATTTAATTCAAGCTCTGTGTCCGATATAGTAGGCGATTTTTTAGGCACTAATTTACGGTTGAAAATATGGGCGGCTGGTGGAAGGAGTGCTTTCAATGTTGAGCCTACTACCGGCTCGTTGATTGGTACCGGGTCGGATTTCAGTAACTTTTTAATTGAAGATATCACTTTAGCAGCAGGCGTTAAATATACGTCAAGAGATGAGGATGTTTTTCTCGGAAGTATTAGGGAACCGCTTTTAGATGACGAAGCCGTTAACCTGAAATTTTTAAAAGATAACACCGTATCCTTAGACCAAGCGGTTAGCATAACCAAGGCGGCAATCCCTCCTGCTTTGTTTGATATTTCACCATTTAATTTTAATCAACAACCATTGATCGCCCACACAGGCAATAAGAAGATAATTATGGCTTCCCCTGTGGTCGGCACTGAGTTCTTTCAGAATGGGAATCTGTTATTTGTTACCTCGGATTCCATAAAACATTTTGAGGTATCGGCGGGAACTGTAAATGCAGGGGATGTTTTTTGTACACAAAATTTAACGCACCATCCGTTCCACGCGGTTTATCAGGGTGGAACTGATTTTGGTATTCAGCCGCTTATCAATCCGTCCATAACCGCGTTTAGTTTTGCTAGAAACCTGACAAGAAACGGCGGAGGTTCTGCGGGTTTCGTTGTTGTTGCAGATAAGCCGGACACAATAGACGTTTTCGATACAACGATTAGCACAACTGTTCCCGCTAATACTGTGGAGTTTGATGGTTCAACGGCTGTCTTCCTTCCAATTGGATTTATCAATAGAACTTTCTTAATCAAAGCACGAAATGGTGCGAAGTTGTCCGGAATTTCCAGAGGCGATGCGGGTTTTGATACCATTCCGATTAAGCAAGGAAGCACGGAGATATTGGGCTCTGGTGCAGGAATAACGTTGTTACTCAACCATACCGACACTACCGTTAATTTTAATCTTAAAACACAATCGGGCGATCAAGTTGGCGCGCTCACACCCTTTCAGTTTTTAGATATATCCAACTTTGGCGCGGATACGCTCGGTGGTGCTGGAAGAACAGCCGCGAAAGTATTTCGAGTTCAAGCCGACGGGCTTGTGTCCGCGATATCGGTTGGTGACGGTCAGGGTAGCGGCGCGGTTGATGCCGCCTTCGGACTTGAGCTAGGCACATTTTTTATATCGCCGCCAAATACCGAAGATTCAAGCAACCCTGAATGGACGGCGTTCGGTGATGGTCCTGGCGAAATTAAATGGTTCGGTCCGGACGATACGCTTATAGAAACAATCCAAGTGGCAGAAACCGGTAACGGTATTTTCGCCGCGGTTTCTACACAAGGGACTACCACAATTGAAGGTACATACATGATTACAACTGTGCCTGTTGGGGTTGTGTTCCAGTGGGATGGTGAAGATGGCGCGAATGACGGGGATGAAACGCTTGCTCAACCTTCTAATAATCCGTTCAACCATGATCTGCGTGGAATGAAAGCGATCAACATGGAGGATCCTGTTGATGAAAAGGATGGGGTTAATAAAAGGACGCTGGATGCGGTTCTTCCTTTCAATCCAACCCAACTCACGGGATTGTCTTTATGGCTGGATGCTAGTGATGTCAATACAATCACTGAGGCTCTTGGAGCTGTTAGTGCATGGAATGATAAAAGCGGAAATGGAGTTGATTTCGCTCAAGCAAGTGCGCCAGCTCAACCGGAAACGGGTGTAGATAAAATCAATAGTAGGAATGTACTTGGTTTTGACGGTACCAACCAGTTTATGCCGGCTTCCACATCTATTACTGCCGGGACTATCTTTATAATTGCAGAACTTGACCCCGGGTTTGTTGACCTTGCCGGTCTTTTTAATGAGGCTGGGGCTAATGATGAAAATATAAAAATGGACGCAGCGTTCCAAAGATTTTTTGGTAATCCTGTTTTCCCTCCTATCCCTTCCTCAGAAGATTTTACATTCGACGGATCAATGCGTATTGACGGGGCGGTGGAAGAAAGAGTGGAGCTAAACCAGCCTTTTGTTTTGACCGCCCTTGCTCTTGCCCCGGGTGCCTTCATTCCTCAGGTGTCACAGGATTTCTCAAGTCGATTTTGGAAGGGTAAAATTGCAGAAGTGATTGTGTATGATCGCATTTTAACTGCAGATGAGATCAATCAAGTTGAGGAGTACGCAACTCAAAAGTGGATCCTCCCAGAGGAGCAGTCTTTATTTGAACTCCTTCCTCCTTCCCCGACCTACCAGATAGAAGGGGTCAGGAACATTGCGGTTGAAACATTTGATTTGGGGAACGATAGCTCTTCTATTTATGAAGTTGAGTTCACAACTGGCGTAGACATCACCACAACGCAGGTAATACTAGCCTTGGGTGATGATGCCCCAGGAGTATCTTTCTTTATCCAAAATGAACTTCTGGCTATGCGATTTGCTGATGACTCAAATCCCATCTTTAGAGATGCTATTTTTGTAGAGGCAAATAAGTTTTATAGGATGGTCTTTGAGTTGTTAGATGTAGGTGGGGGAAATATTAGAGTCAATGCGTATCGCACAGAGGATGGTTCGCGGCCTCGAGCGGTTAATCAGGTTCTCACCTTCATATTAGCAGCATCTCCCCTGTTCTTTAACAACGCAGACCAACGGGGATTCCTAGATACCTTTGGGCCATCATTTACAATTGTGTCAGGAGCAGCACCGTTCTTAGGTACGGGTGGGAAGTTGAACATATTTGGAGATACTACCCTTGCCCAATATGAAGCTGTCCCTCTTGGTCCTGACAGGGTAGCAGTTAAAGATGTCGCAAAGATTCTTGATAATGTGAGCGACCCATTAAAAGACCAACAAGCAGCTACTAAAAAGTATTCTGATGACAAGAATATTGTGCAATCAGATATTTTGCTTGTTGATGAGGTATCGACACTTCTTACAGAAAATACAACGTTTGGCTTTAATGTCACAGGGTCATATAGAGGTATTCAGAACCTCCTTTGGGATCATACAATTAACACAAATTTATCTCTTTTTGAGGATGGCAAGGTAGCTTTTGCATTCTCCTTTGAAACGGGGGCTGATGTAACCACATATCAGCAAATCTTTGATGGTGGCTCGGGAGCTTCTGGGACTTCCATATTTTTCGAGAATGGAATTTTAGAAGGATGGTTTGACACCCTAGTCCTTGGCTTAGGTTTTAATGTGGCTGTTGAGGCAAATACCAGATACACGCTACTTTATTTCCATGAAGGATTTAGTCCTACCGTTGCAAATGTGACTATTTGTTTTGATAAAGCGGTAGGAGATACGCCCTACGCACTACCATCTATTCCCACACAAATTTTTAACGGGACCGTTATTCCATTTTGGGCGGGTACTGAATCTGCCCTTGGTCAGATTAATGTATCTGCCTTAAATGGTCAGGCTCCTCCAGGCACTTTCCTGGGCCCTGATATTTCTATGCGTGTATGGGCTTTCGATGATACCCGGGGGGTTGGTTCACAGATTGGAACTGGCCCCAATGGTTCTTTTAAGCTCGCTGATATCAGCACCATATATAAAAACTTCAAAACAGAAGAAGGGGCCACTTATTCCAGGGCACCAACTGCCGGCATTGAGGTTGCAAACAAAGATTTTGTGGAGAGTTTCGAGGGCCTTGTTTGGAACTTTTTGACCGAAAATGGTAACGATGGCAGCCCCATTAAAATTGCAGCCGGAACTAGTGTCTTTTTTGATAGTGCGGGTGTCAGTAGTTTTTATGGTGATGAGGACGCGGCAAGTTTTGGTGATGCGTTATTACTATTTGTTGCTGGTGATGGAGCGCAAGACGTAAACGCCGTTCCGGAAAGTCGAGTATTTGGGTATGCCTCATTTCGGGATGATTCTATGCAGGATGCTGATGGTGGACCCCATATTTTGGGAGCAGGTGCTTTCAAGTTCGGAGACGGTACAAGAGCTGCGGAATTAATTAATACTACTGGCAATGTGAATCTTAGCCTTGTTACAAGACAGGGCGATAGTATTTTTGGACAAAATAGCCTTGTGTTGCGCCGCGCCCTTGGTGCCAACGAAGCCGGAGCTACCGGGGCAACAGAAGAGTTGATAGCCGGTATTTTTGCCGATAATACATCGGCCAGGGATATGTGGTTGGTTGCTGGTCGGATTATATTTAAAAACGCAAAACGTCTGCGCCACTCTGATCAATTAGTGTGAGGAAGAGTAAGATAAATTTTAAACAGAAAAAGGAAAGCAAAAATGCATGTACTTGAATCAGTGTCAAAGGTCTTAAAAGAGGCGGGGGATTTTATTGTCGGAATCTTTAGAGAGTTGCGCGTGTTTTGTGAATCCATGAACAAACTAACCCAGACTCAGATTACAGCTAACAGGAGAATCACAGTTGTGGATCGGCGCGTAGTTATTGGGAAAATAGCAGGCAGAAAAACTGGGAATTTAACCGCTATGAGAGAGCTTAACAGACGTATAAAAAAGAGAAGATGATTGAAAAAATCATAATTACAGGTCTTTCTGTAGCCCTCATTGGTCTATTGGGGTGGTCGTTGGAAATGCTCTATTCCGGTATCACTGACCAGATAAGTGGGCATATAGAGAAATTAGAACGTTTTGAAAAGGTGATTTGTGCCAATCATCCTGGCAATTGCCCGGATTTGTAAAGAAGATAAAAATTTATTTTTAATTGGAGCAGCACCGGGGCTGGAACCCCGGCACGACGCGGGTTTAACGCGCCACTGGATAAACCAGCTACCCACGATCGGAGAAGGAAATGGGCGATACAGTAAAGGAGCAATTTACTAATGAATGGAGTGAGATTACGGGCTTAACATTGGCTGCCTCGTATTCTTTCCAAAATGTTAATTCTGAGGATTTGTTTCTTCAGCAGGTGCCGAACCAGCCGGGCATTAGGGAAATAGGGAAAAGGTTGAAACCTTCTGATACGGCCACGATTGTCAAAGAGACATCACCTGTATGGGTGAGGTCAAAGGTGGCCAGGGGTATTGCATATTATAACGAAACAGTCTGAATAGGGATATTGTTCAAGTGTCTAAAATTGACATAATCAGGCAGGGGGAGGACCATCCATTTAGCTTTGAGTTAGATGGCGGGGAAGATATCACTGGCTGGATTGCTTTGATGGAAGTCAAGGTTTTTCCAGATGACGTTGCATTGATATCGAGAATTATTCCGCCCACAGGCAACGCATGGGAAGGTTTCTTGACATCGACCGAGACAGCGGCTTTGGCTATCAGCTCTGATTCGCCCTATTATTTGACTGGAATATTGAGGAACGCAACCTTAGACCAGGAACGGCAGATACCGGAAAGGTTTCATGTTGCCCCGGCGTGGGGCTAAAAGGAAATATTATGCCTAAACCTCAGAACGGAACGCGCAAGTCCAGGAAGGGCACAAAAGGTAATGGCACCAGACCCACCAGGCCGAACGGGACACGCCGGAAACCAAGGAAGCCAAGGAAATAATGTATCCCACTGAAACCGAATTAGCTTACTGGACTTGCCCTGATTGCCATGGAGAACAGGAAATAATTTTGGTTTCAAATATGGAACTGCCCCCTGGTTTAGAGTGTGATGATTGTGGACACAAGAGTGATGGAATTATGACTTGGGAAGTTGAGCAATAAATGATTGAAGAACTCAAACTCAAATACGAACACGAACAGTTTGTTCAAGAATATCTTGTGGATTTTAATGCAACCCAAGCATATTCACGGGTTTACAAGGGTTGTTCGGAGGATACAGCCAATACCAATGGACCGAAATTATTAAAGAACCCGGATATACAAAAGGCTATCGAGGAAGGAACCCAAGACAAAATCAAGCGCGCCCAAAACTCACAAGACAGGGTTTTGAGTGAGTTGAGTTTGATTGCCTTTCAAAACATCAAGAATCTTTATGGCGAGGATGGAAACTTATTACCTGTTCATTCTTTACCAGATGAAGTTGCAAAGACCATTCAATGCATAGATATCCAGGAGTTGGCCGGTGGTGCTGAAATAGGCGGGGAGGCAGGCATTAAGCATATTGCGACGCGGGTCAATAAGATCAAATTACACGACAAAAAAGGCGCGTTGACTGATTATGGCAAGCATTTGGGGTTGTTCCCGAATAAACATGAAGTGGACCTTCCACAAGGATTTACTGTGAATATAAGTAGTAAGGATGCTGGCAACCTTTAGAGGCTTTGAATGACAGCAACGCTTGAACAAGAATTCACCCTGACCAGCAAGCAGGAAGAGGCCATTGATCTAATCAGTAGCCCTGCCAAGCATATCCTGTTGTACGGCGGGTCGCGCTCTACCAAGACCTTCACATTGGTTCGGTCCAAAGTGATTAGAGCTCTGGCCGTTCCCAGTTCAAGGCATTTGATTGCCAGGTTCAGGTTCAACAGCGTCAAGAAGTCAGTCATGCTCGATACGTTCCCCAAGGTAATGAGGCTTTGCTGGCCGGGAATGAAGTGGCATCAGGACAACGTGGACTTTTATGCCAAGTTCCAGAATGGCTCAGAGCTATGGTTCGGTGGCCTGGATGACAAGGAAAGGGCTGAAAAGATTCTCGGTAACGAGTACGCCACCATCACGTTGAACGAATGTTCGCAGATATCTTATTCAAACAGGCTGCTTCTGATCACCAGGCTGGCACAGAAGTGTCCTTATGTCGTGGATGGGGTGACTAAGATACTGCGTTTAAAGATGTTTTATGACGAGAACCCACCCACTAAAGGACATTGGAGCCACAAGTTATTTCTTGAAAAGAAAGACCCTGTTACTCGCCTGGCATTAAAGAATCCAGAGAAATATGCCAGCTTGTTAATGAACCCGGTGGACAACAAAGAGAACCTTTCAGAAGAATATCTTGACGAATTAAACGATTTACCAAAAAGACAGCGCGATAGGTTCTATTTAGGCCTATTCACCGATGAGACTGAAAACGCCCTATGGACTGAGAAAATCATCAATGACAACAGGGTTGATGGTGTCCCTGAGAATGTAACCATGATTCGCATGATTGTGCCTGTGGACCCGTCAGGAGCCAGTGACGACCCTGAAGAGAGCAATGATGATATCGGCATTGGGGTGATGGGTTTAGGATCCGATGGCAACGCTTATGTGTTTGAGGATTTGACCCTTCATGCCGGTCCTGCCAAGTGGGGCGGTGTGGTTGTCCAGGCTTATCAGAGGCATGATGCCGACAGGGTGGTAGGGGAAAACAATTATGGTGGAGAAATGGTCAAGTTTGTGGTTCAAACGGCTGCCGCCAAGGCCAAGATTATTGTTTCCTACAAGTCTGTGAGTGCTTCAAGAGGTAAGGCAATCAGGGCTGAACCTGTCAGTGCTTTGCATGAAACGGGGAAAATCAAGTTTATAGGCCGCTTCGATGATTTAGAGGACGAATTGTTAGCTTTTACGACTACTGGATACAGTGGAAGCAAGTCCCCAAATAGAGCTGATTGGCTGGTATGGGGGGCTTATGAGTTATTTCCTGGTCTGACAAAACCAGAGCGAGATACCAAAAAGAAATTCACTGCCCCGGATCTACAGGGCCTTGGATATGACGGCTAGATAAAGGAAATCATGGCGAGAAAGAATAAGAAAAACAAGAAAGCAACGCTTAAAAAGAAACCGGTTGAGCAAATTGGTGAAACCACCCAAGATATGCTTGAAAGGTTCAGGCGTGACATCAACAACGATGCCGATGCTGTCGATGTTCAAAGTGACCAGTCAGAGGATGATTTGAGGTTCTTGAATGTCATTAACGGTATGTGGGATGGGTTCTTCGAAAAGAAATTGCAGAACAAGGTCAAACTGCAGTTCCCGATGATCGCTAAGTTTTTAAGGGATGTGATAGCCGAATGGAACATGAACCGGGTTGGGGTCGAATACAAGCCCGGGAACGATGAAAAAACCTCAGATAAGGACGCCAAGCTCTTAAATGGGTTGTGGCGCGCTGATTTCAGGAGCGAAAGCACAGGTAAGAAAGCCATTGATAACGCTGTTTTAGAGGTCATGCACTGCGGCTATGGTGCGGTGCTGATGGCCGAACGGTTTGAGGATAAAGGCGACCCGGAAAACGACTTACAAAGGATTGAGCTGCGATCGTTGTTTAATGCCTACAATTCAGTGTTTTGGAATGAGGGTGCCCAGGAAATAGATAAGGCCGATGCTACCCGATGCACGGTATTAAAGAGATATTCGCGCAAAGGATTCCTTCTGGAATTCCCTGGTGAAGACCCAGTATCCGCGTATCAGCCACACAATAGGGCGCTGGATAACAATATAACGAGCCAGCAAGATGCGGTATTTGTTGCGACCAGGTATGACAAGGTTGAGGAAAAGGAAACGATTTTCATTTATGACAATTTCAGTACCGGTGAGATTGAGACATTCAACGAAAAGCAGAACGAGGAAATGGCAGATGATATCAAGGCCCGGGGCCTGAAACTTCGCAGAAAACGGGAGATTGTCAGCGAACAGATAATGAAATCAGTATTCAGTGGTGTCAAGTTCTTTGAGGAACCACGAAGGATTTCAGGCAAGCTCATTCCTGTTGTGCCTTTTTATGGTGAGCGAATCTTTGTCAGTGGCGTTGAATGGTGGAATGGCTTTGTCAGGGATTTAAAGGATATTTCCCGGTTACTGAATCAATTGCTTTCCAAACTATCTGAGGGTTCAGCTTCGAGTTCGGACAGGAAACCCATCTTTGACCCGGATCAGGTGATTGGTGAGGGGTTTGATGATATCTGGGCAAACATCTCGAGCAAGGCCTATGGCTTGGCAAATGTCTTGAAGGATTCAGACGGCAACCCGATTGCCGGCGGTGGCCCGATTGGTTATATAGAACCGGGCCAATTGGACCAGAACACAGCCGCCTTAATGGGTGCTATTCCGGCCATGATTCAGAGTTTTACCGGCATAAACCCGGTTGAGGCCAAGGACCCAGATGCGTCAGGCAAGGGCATAATAGAGGCCAGGAAGATTCAGAATCTAACGACTCAGCCGGTGATGGAGAACATCAGCACAGGCATTGAGAGATTGGGCGTGGTTTATGAGTCGAAGGCCTCAGAGTTATACACAACCAAAAGAACTATGACGATTATTGGGGCCGATGGTTCCGAAAGCACCATTCAACTTATGAAGATGGAGCAAGACCGTCAGACTGGCCGTTTTGTCGAAGTCAATAACATTAGCGGCAAGAGGTTCAAGGCTTATGCTGATGTCGGGCCACAGTATGAGACTCAACGGCAGGAAACCACAGACACAGCTTTGAAAATGATGGAAACCTTTGCCAATATCCCGGCCATGCAACAATTCATGCCGGAATTGGGTGGTGTTGTCATTGAAAATATGGCGGGTACTGGCTTGGAATCTATCAAGAAACTCAACCGCCGAATGAGGTTACTGCAGCGCACGGTGGAGCCTGAAACCGATGAAGAAAAACAATTTCTGATTGAGCAGCAACAGCAACAGCAGCAGGAAGATCCTCAACAGGAATTGATTGAAGCCGCTACTCAGCAGCAGTTATCAGAAGCCCGGAACCTGGATGCGGCGAGTGCCGAGAAAATCAAGAGTGCTGAGTTGAAGGACGCACAGACTCGGAAAACCTTATCTGATATTCAGATTAACCAGGCAAAAACCGCTTCTGATATACGGGTGAATGAAGCCAAGACTCTCAAGGAAATCAGAGAATCAATATTCAGGCCATTGGGTCAATTACCAGTTGGTAGCCAATAGAAAGGAAAATTATGGCGCAGGCAATATCTCCAAGACGAACAAAGAAAGCTAAAAAGGTTTCCGGAAATCCGGGCCAGATGAAAAAGTTGAAAGAGTTGCAGAGCGTTACCAAGACGCTTGAAGAACGCTCAAAGACTAGTGAAAAATTATTTGTCAAACAAAGGAAACTGAAACAACAGTTGGGCATTGACCCATTTTAGGAGATTGATATGGCTGAATCAGATGTATCACGACCCTTGCCAAGATGGCTAAGGAGAGCCTTTAAAATGAAGAATAAGAATAAAGTTAACAGGATTATCAACAAGGCATACAGCCAGGGATTCACCATTGTTGATATTTTGTCAGGTTATGAGCAACACAAAAGGATTGCTGGATCATAAAACCAGCCCGTTTGCCGGAACGTTAAATACGAGGGCAATATTGCCAACAATTTAAAGAGGATTTAATCATGACCACAGAAATCAAAGACCTTGAAAACGAAACCAATGAACAAGAAAACGAAGTTCAAGCTGATGAGAATAACGCCGATGAGGCGGGCGAGGAATCGGAAGGAACGGAGGCGGAAGGTTCAGAAGCGGAAGACTCAGAAGATGGAGAGTCAGAATCCGGTGGTGACGGTGGACAAGAGGCAGACAAAAAAGAATCAAACAACCGGTCTGCACAACACAGAGTCAGCAATCGAATTAGAAAGCTGAACGGCGATAAAAGCCAGCTTGAATCAGGCAACCAGGAGCTTCAAAACCAGCTTGCCATTGCGAATCAGCGAATTGAGATTATGCAACTCGCAAGCAATAGGAATGGCGCTGAAAAAACCGGTAGAACCGAGTCCTGATGATTTCGAAGATGGTGTTCAAGATCCTAAATACGTAAAGAAGTTTCAGGAGTATTTGAGGGATCAGAACAAAGAAGAAATCAAACAGGAAGTATCAAGGCAAACAAAGACCCATCAGGACACAGCATCCACCGATAATCTGCAGCGTGATACCGAGCGCAAGCAGAAGGAACATTATCGCAAGGCCTTAACAATCAACAGCGATTATGAAGAAAAAGAGGATGCTCTCATCAATATCATTGGGTCGGCGGGTGTTAAGGCAATCATTAATGGTTGCGAAGATTCCCATGAAATAATTTACCGACTTGGTGCTGATGAAGATTTGGCGTTTGAGCTTGCTGATGCGCTGGAATCAAAAAAAGATATTAAAGCAATTCGATTGCTGGAACGTGCAAGTAAACCAGGTTCTAAAAATAAACCAAAACCAAAAACAACTCCCAACCCGGATACACCATTGCCAGGGGGTTCACCTGCTGCGGCCACAGGCTTTGAGGCAAAACGACTCAAGGTGCTGGAAAAGTCACAGAAGGTGGGCGACCAGTCCATCTATTCTGATTTCATGGATGATCACAGAAAGGAATTGCAAAAGGAAAAGGCAAAGCATTTGCCTTGGTAGATGGGGAGGGATTTTAATTTAAGGAATTAATATTATGGCTAGTGATTTTGTAACAGAAGAAAGGGTGATGTTCGACGAACTGATTGCAAAGTTCAACGATAATAACATCACTGCAAAACAGGCACATAAATTCAAAATGCCGGAACTGACAGGTGCCAGGACCGGTAACAATACCACGCAGGAGCTTTGGAGGCCTCTGCCTTATCGCGGTAAAAGCGTAAAAGGGCGGGTGTTGCAGGACGCGGATTTTACAACCCGAACGCAATTGGCTGTTCCATCAACCTTGGATTTCAATGATTCTGACCCTTCGGATTTGATTTCAAATGCGTTCACCATGAATGCGGTCGAACTCAATGATGCACAGCAAAGGGATAGGATTATCGACAGTACAATCCAAAAACTTTCATCCGATTTGGATGTGATAATGGCGGAAGAAATCGCGTTTAAGGGTTCAATCTTCGTCGCAGATTCAGCGGCTATCACCAATTACAGTCAGATGGTGACTGCTGAATCACTCATGACCATTCGTGGTGTTCCTCTTACGGATCCGCGTACTGTGATCATGAACGCGATTGACTGGAATGGCATATCAGGGAACCTTGCCAACAGGGATGCACCTCCTACAGGTGTTTCATTGACTGCTTTCGAGCGTTCAATGATTCCCCGGATTGCAACCTTTGATTCATTCAAGGCAAACTTTGCACCTTCCCTGGCTGCTACAACGGCAACCGGCTATACGGTGAACGGGAACCAGAAGTTTATTCCCAGAGCCAAAGATGCCAATGGCCGGAATATTGATAACCGTACCATGCTCCTGACCGTTCAAACCGGCACAGGTGGCGCGCCCGGTGATGCTTTCTCAATCGCCGGAATCAACGCATTGGGTAAGATCAATAAGAAAAACTCCTTGCGGCCGCAAACGTTCAGAATTGTCAAGGTGAATTCTGCAACCGAATGGGAGATTACACCGCCCATTATCACCAACAATTTAACAGCAAGTCCAACTCCTGTAGGCGCGGAATTGGAATATGCCAATTGTAGTGATGAGGCGAATGACACTGCGGTAATCACGTTCTTGAATACCGTTGACGCATTGACCAATATCTTTTTTGTCAATGAGGCTGTGGAAATCGTTCATGGTTCGCTTGCAATGGCAGACATGAATAGCGGCGGTGTTTCTAGTATGCGCCGAGCTACAGATTCAGGAATTGAGTTGGTGTTGATGAAGAGCTCTAGCATCAATACCCTCGATACCAAATACCGCATTCTTATGTGGGCCCGGGGCAATGTCCTTGAGCCTGAAATGTGTGGCGTGGTAATTGGTAATCAAACTTAACCTTTAACCTGGGAGTGAGGCCTTCGGGCCTCCCTTCTTTTTTTAAACTTTTTGGAGAAATATTATGATCTGGTTATTTAAAGATGATGATGCAAATGTTTTTAGCGAAGATGCAGTTCCTGAATTATTGGCAAAAGGTTGGACATATAAACGCACAAAAAAAAAGCAACCAAAACTGCCCACAAAACTAAAACCGGCCACAGATTCAACTGATGACACCACCATTCTTTATAAAGGGGTGAAAAAGGGGACTATTCAGGAAGAAATTTTCGCCAATAAAGATGTTGACCAGGCATTAAAGGATGGCTGGTATAAAGATGTTGACGATGCAACAAGCTCCCTCGCCGATGAACTGACGGAACCCGACGCCGATGACACGACGGAACCCGACGACGATGAACTGACGGAACCCGCCAGGGCGTTTGTTGCACCCGATGAAATGACGGAATCCCGGAGTGGACATCAAGAATCTCCTGGTTACGTTGGATAACTTTCTTTAGAGGCATAATCATGAGTTCAGGAACTTTTATAATTCAATCAGCGTTAAAAAGAATTGGGGGTCATTCTGTTGCACAGGCCGCCCTTCCTGAAACGATTGCAGAAGGCAAAAACGTTTTAAATTCCATGCTCCAATTATGGAGAACCCAGGGGATCAAACTCGGCATTGTTCCTTTAGATAAGCCTGGGGATGAACTGGGTGAACCGCTAGATACCAGAAACGCAATCATCGACAACTTGGCGTTAATGCTATCCGCTGATTTCGACAATGGGGAAAATATTATTTCGCCGCAACTAAAGGCAAATGCGCGGGTTGGATTTGCTTTGGTCAAACAACAATACCGAAAATTTAATGCCCCGAATAGAAGATTATCCAGCACAACACCACGCGGAATGGGCAATATTAATGGTGTGCATTCCCGCATTTTCTTTGACGATGGAGAAGAAGTAAGTGGCTAGAATACCTTTCCCAGATGGTTTGCAAGGTTCTGAGGATTTACCAAGAACCAGAAGGGCTTTGCAAAACTGTTTCAAAAACAAAGAAGGGCGATTGCTTTACAGGCCAGGGATCCAAGGCTTGAATACAATCCCTGACGCAGTGGCAAGAGGGGCGTTTGTTTGGAATGATGCTCTGTACATGGTGTTTTCTGAACAATTGATTAAGATTACCGACAAGGAAACTGGCGCGTTTTCTGTTATTGACACCATTGCAGGGCCGCAAGTTATAGAAACTGCGGTGGGTTTCAATGAAGCTGTAATTGTTGTTAAGGGCGGTGCAATTTACACTCTTGATAAATCGGATAACTTGGTAGACATCTCGGGGAATCCTGTAATTACAGATGAGGGCCCTTTTGTGGATGTGGTTCATATTGACGATAGGTTTATTTATATCCCGTCAGATGGCGATCCCGCTATTTTTTCTGATGTTGGGGATGCTGGTAGCGTTCAGGTATTAAGTTTTTTCGATGCACAGGTATTGCCGGATAGAAATAATGCTGTTTTCGCTTTAAAGAATACTCTTTATATTATGGGGACTGACTCCATTGAATTATTTATAAACAGAGGAATAAGCCCCGTTCCATTTGTGAGGCGTGGTGGTGGTGCGATAGATAACGGATTTATAGGTGGGTTGTTGGAATATGACCAAACCTTTCTTTTTATAGGAAGAAAGAAGAATCAAGACCCTGGCATTTTTGCTATTGGTCAGGGAATAGCCCCTAAAATTTCCAATGAAGCCATTGATTTGATCCTAGCCAATCATACTCTTGAGGAATTGGCAGAAGCTATCCCCGGGCGCATTATTTGGCGGGGTCACGATATAGCGACATTCACCTTAAGACGGGATTCCTTTGGGTTTCTGAGGGGCAATTGGTTCAAACTGGATACTGTCTTTGCTGGTGTTTCCAGACCTTGGGGCGCTGGTTTTATAGCTCAGTTTGAAGGTGAATATTTTACAGCTTTTGAGGAAAGGATAGGTAAATTTTCAAAAGTTAATACGGATTATGGTGAACGCATTACCCGAATTATTGATTTTGGAGTTGAACAACCTGACGCGAAATTTTTCGCAGTACAAGATATAGAATTAGGAATTTCACAGGGATTTAATTCAAGTGACGGGTCTGTATCATTATTTTTGAGCAGGGACAATGTTTTGTATGGTGACCCATTGACTATAAATCTTTCTGCGATAGGCAGGTATTCTGACAGGGTGAAATGGAGATATCCTGGGGGGCTAGGTACCTATCAGGGTTTCATGGGTGGCCGTATTTTAACCACAGAAGATATTATTTTTTCTGAGGATTTTATAACTGTAAATGCTAGAGGACAATTGCAGGCATGACAGAGAAATTTGCAAGCAGACCGCGCCATAGTGATTCTTTAGGTACCGTTAATGACGAGGGGGGAATTGAGACATCAGAGGAATATAACTTGTTCTTTGATGATCTGGATTTTTCCGTGAATGAATTATTGGGGGACAGTTTTAAATTAACGTCTTACACAGTCGCAACGGTTCCTGATGCAACCGAAAATGAGGGCGGTATTATTTTTGTAACTGATGAGGCTGGCCCAATTCCAAAGATTCCTGCTTGGTCAGATGGCACGAATTGGCGAAGGTTTTCAGATGGGGCAATTATTTCATGATTGAAAGAACTCTTGACTATAGAAAGATTGTTCGAATGGCACCCTGGAAGCCTCTTATTTCCAGCGAGAATGCCATCTATCTACTGGACGATAAAATCAATCTGTGGGCCTTTGAACGGTACCTGGATGGTTGGATGATTCATGCTCAGATGAGCGTTGAATGCAGGGGAAGAAAGGCAGTTGACAGCGCAAAACGGGCCTTCAAATGGATTGTAGATAATACGGGATTGCGAAATATTTATGCGCGTATTCCGGATGATAGAAAACCGGCCTGTTATGTGGCGAGTTGGTCTGGTATGGAATATACACACACCACAAATAATAACCGGTGGTACAAAAAACAAATGTGAGGAGTGAGTTATGGGTGACTTTTTTGGTGGTGATGAAGGCGCAGAAGCGGCAGAACAAGCAAATCTATTATCTCAGCAAGGAATAGAGGAATTACGCCGACAATTCGATGTCACGCGGGGGAATGTTGACCCATTTATCCAAGCCGGGGCTGGTCAATTGCCTGGTTTAGAGGAAGGGGCCTCGATTGAAGGATTTGGCAATAGATTGGCCCGTATCTTTAGCGGTGGGGCCTTGGACCCGTTGATAGAGCAAAGAACAAGGGGAGCACAAACAGCGTTGTCGGCCGGAGGGCTTACACGCTCAGGAACGGCGCTTCAAGAAATATCGGCAATCCCTCAAGATATTGGACTTATGATCGAACAACTTCTTACTGGACGTTCTTCTCAACTAGCAGGAAGAGGACAGGGCGCAGCACTTGGGTTGGGTCAATTAAGCGGTCAAAATGCTGCGGCTATTTCCGGGATATTAGGCCAACAGGGTCAAAATATTATTGGTGGGGCGGCTCAAGATGCAGCAGATAAGGGTCTTTTTGGTGATGTCCTGGGCGCGGCAACGACTATTGGCGGTAGCCTTGCTGGGGGCGGCTTTTTCGATGACTTTAGCTTTGGCGGAGGAGGTGGCGGCGGTGGCGGCGGTGGCGGATTTACAAAAGGGGGCGGAATATCTGTCGATGATTTAAGCCCTGAAATTTCAGGGATAGGGTCATCACTTAGAGGTCCAGGGGGTCAATTCTTTTCCTCTGACCGAGGCTTAAAAGAAAACATTGAGCCGATCGGGAAAATTGGACCAATAACCCTTTATCAATGGGATTGGATACCAGAAACAAAAGACATGATTATCAGTAAATTCCCGACAATGGGTTTTGTCGCTGATGAGGTTAAACAATATTTTCCTGAATTCGTTAAAAATATTTGCGGGTTTGATGCTGTGAACTATATAGACCTGCTTGATCGGATTGAGGGCGGCCTAGTTTTGGAAGGAGCAGCATAATGGCACAGCAGGGACCATTGACATCAGCAGCACAGAATTTCTTTTCCGCTTTTAATGCCGCCCAGACCAGGCAAAGGCAAGAAGAGCTTATCCAATTGAAACGGCAAGAAAAGCAGGAGATCATTAACGCGGCCGAACTCAAACGACAACAGGAACTTGATGATAGGGAAGCTGCGGCCTTGGCTACTGAAGGTGCCATTGGCGTTGATATTAGTGGCGCAGGGGAACCCGGAGAACCCGGCGAAAAAAGAGGGCGAGGGCGGGTTGATGGTTTTGTTTTTGCAACTGACAGGTCAAGGAAAAAATTTGCTGAGGCGGTTGCTATTAACCCGAGTTTAGCGGCACCTATCCTGAATTTTCTTTCCAAGTCCAGCGATTTCCAGTTAGAGCAGAAAGCCAGGCAAACAGACAGGCGTTTCAGGGGTTGGAGATTTTTACAGGAACAAAACAAAAAAGGACCACTTCAACTTCAAGAAGGAATTAAACAGCTTGTGGAAAGTGGTTTGTATTCTGAAAAAGAAAGTGAAAAGTTAGTGCAATTATCCGGTCAACAGAACCCCGATCTTGTGAACTTGACGATAGAAAAAGGCATTAGTGATACTGAACCAGAAAAAATCCTTATTGATGATGAGCTTGCCAAGCGGAAGGAAGGCAGGGCGGTACAAACCCGAAGCACAAAACTTGCTAAAATCCGAGGAGATTTAGAAAACAAGTTTATCACTACAGAGGAGGCTAATAAGAGCATTGAAGCTGAACTCAAAAACTTGACTAAAGGTGATGTCGGTTTGTTTTCTGCTAAATCTAAAATTTTCCCGAATGGAACTACTGTCCTTATTTCACCAGACGGGAAGTCCACCGTAAAAGATAGGGCAGGCAATCCTGTTGCAGGAGATAAGAGAATCGAGGTATTAGATGCGGCTCAACAAAGCGAAATTGATGTGGCTGGGGCAAAAAAACAAGCACAGGTTTCAGGAGGAGAATCGGCGAAAGCATCTTCAAAATTTTTTGGGCAATTGCCTGAACTTAATAAAAACATTCTCAATATTGAGGATGCAATACAAGCCTTGGATGATGGGGCCAGAACAGGAGTGGTGGCTAGTCGGCTTACAAGCATTGATGAAGCGTCTAAGCGTCTTGAAGATGTTCAAAATCAATTAGGATTAGATGTTCTTGGTGCTACATCATTTGGTAATTTATCCGATGCAGAAAGGGCATTTGCTTTAAGGAGTGCCCTTCCATTAAATTTTGATGAAGCTACATTAAAAACATGGCTTGCAAATAAAAAAAGGGTGATGAGAGAAAAAATACGTGTTGCCACCGAGGCGGCTATATTTCTTGGGAAACCCGGAAATACAATTTCTAAATTTGTTGAACAACAGGAAAAACTTAAAGGTGTCACGCCACAGCCCCAAACTCCTGCCAAAAGAACATTCACCATTAGAAGGAAACAATAATGGCAATTTTCGAGGCTGTAGACGACAAGACAGGTGAGGTTTTTGAGATTGAGGGCGATCGACCGCCTACGCAACAGGAAGTCCTGGATTTGATAGCCAGCATCCAACAGCCGGCAATAACCCTTACTCAACAGGCCCCACCTGTTACTCAAGAACAACCAGGTGCCCTTGAAAGTGGAGTTGGTGCCCTTGAAACAGGGGCGACTATTGCCAGCGGAATAGTGGCTGAACCTGTTGCGGGTTTGGCCGGCCTCATCACAGCCCCTATTGTCGGTTCTGAAAGGGCCAGCGAAATCATAGATAGTACCCGTCAATTCTTTTCATTCCAACCCAGAACAGAAGCAGGGAAAGAAAGTCTTGAGTCAGTAGGTCAATTCCTGGCCCCTGTTAGTGAATTTATTTCGGACGCTGAACAGAGTTTTGGTGATGCGGTTTTCGAGAAAACAGATAGCCCTTTCCTGGCTTCAATAGCAACAACCGTCCCAACCATAGCAGGTGAATTGATTGGCGTGGGACTGTTCAAAGGTCTTGCAAAAACGGGCAGAGGCGCGGCGAAAATAATAAAAGAAAGGGAGATCAAGGGAACACTCAAAAAGGCGGCCCCAGAACCAGAACAATTATTTGATGTATCGCGTGGAATTTATGATGAATTGAATAATCTTGGAGTCAAAATTAAACCAGACCGATTTACAGGCTTGACTAGTAGAATTCAGTCTCAATTAATTAAAAATGGAATTGATAAAGATGTCACACCTAAAAGTTCCAAGGCATTCAATCGCCTTAAAGAAAGGGTTGGGGATGAAATTACATTGACAGAACTGGACACCCTGAGAAGTGTAGCTAAGGGTGCGGCCAATGATGTGAATTCACCGCAGGAAGCATTGCTTGGAAATATAATCATTGACAATATTGATGAATTTCTCAGTTTTTCAGGAGAACAAATCTTTAATAAACCTACAGGGCTTGATGTCCCTGTCTCAAAGCGTTTCCAGGCGGCCCGGGAATTATGGGGACGCGGTAGAAAATCTGAATTAATAACGGATGCTCTTGAAAAGGCCGAAAACCAAGCAACAGGTTTCGAGAATGGTATAAGAAATCAATTCAGAAGCATCATAAATAATAAAAAGCAAAAAAGGTTTTTCACCGAATCCGAAATATTAGATATGAAAAAAGTGGTTCGGGGGGATAAAACCTCTAATTTCTTCAAACTATTAGGTAAATTTGGTTTTTCGGAAGGCCAAGCTAAAAATGTTATTGGCGGTTCTTTAGGTCTTGGGGCTGGTTTTGCTATTGGTGGTGGTGCTGGTGCAGCCGCAGCTGTTACTTTGGGGTCGAGTGGAAGATTCGTTTCCAGAATTATCACAGAAGGCAGGGCCAATTTGTTTAATGATCTTCTCAGGGCTGGTCGGAATGGTAGAAGGATAACCAGAGCCTATATAGAGAACACTCCGAAAGGAAAACGAAGTTCATCAGATTTGGCGGCGTTGCTGATAGGTGAAGGTGTAGATTTGTCAAGATTACCTAAAAGCAAATTCGTGAATGAAGCCGCCGAAATTGCGGCTGAAAATAAAAGGGCGATTACAAGGGGAGTGACTGGAGCCGAGGTCATAAAAGACCCAAGACTTAATCTGGAATTATCATTAGCGGAAGATGAAAATAATCAATAGTTGTCTTCATTCATTTCATGGATAGAGGGTATTAACCAGACTGTCATTGCACTAAAAATGCAAAGTACCGATGAACCATAAATTAAACCTGTGAGTAGGAAGAATGCAGCTAAAAGAAACATGGAAATTATCATTTTCCGACCTCAAAAGGGTTGATATGGATATATTGATAATATCACATGACTTGAATAAAAATTAAAGGAAATAAATTATGCCAGTAATCATAAATGAACGCACTCAATATGTAGATATCGGCGGCAAGCCACTTGCCGGGGGCAACGTATTTATAGGCGTTGCTAATCAAGACCCTAAACTAAACCTTGAACCTATTTTCGCGGATCGCGGGTTGTCCGTTCCCCTGGCCAATCCTCAGTTATTGAATAGTCGGGGCCAAACGGAAAACAAAATTTATGTTGCGGGTCGTTATTCGTTTAAGTTGGAAGATTCGGAAGGGGCACAAGTCGAACAGGATTTGGATAAGGGCGCAGCCGAATCTGCTCAGGGGACAACTGGATTATTGAATGTGGCTGGAATAAATACTATTACAGCAGAAGCCGACCCCACGCTTGCGGCTTATCTGGATAAAGCTCAATTTGCTCTAACACTAGTCAATGAACCTACAGGAGCTACGACTTTAAATATTGATGGTGTCGGTGCAGTTCCAATAAAAAATAAGGGTATTGATATCACACCAAATCAATTGCCTGCAAATGGGATAATTATTGTGGCTTTTAATATTATTGGCCCTGTTTTTGAATTGATAAGTGGTGGAGGAGATGAATTACGACCCCGGCAAGGCGCATCAGTAGCTTCCAGCGCTCAACCCAATATATGGGCTGGGGATGGTAATACTCTTCACATCACCGGGCCGAACCAGATTAATACTTTCACCGATGCACCTAGGATAGGTGCTAAAGTCACTCTTATTTTTGATGCTGCTCTGCGCTTGAAAGATGGTTTGGGAATAACATTGCAAGGTGGCGCAGATATTCTAACTGCTCCCGGAGACAGGTTTGAAGTCTATGCCGATGCGCTGGATGCGTTCAGTGGTATTTTTACAAGAAATGTTCCTCCAAGTTCTTTTGCTAAACAACTTCTTCATGTGGAAGACCACAAAAGCTCAGGTACTTCAGGGGGAACTTTCACTCAAGGCGCATACAGGCTCAGGGACTTAAATACTGTTATAACCAATCAGATAGAAGGGTCTTCTCTGTCGGCAAGTGTGGTTTCGGTTCCCGCAGGGATTTATTATATAGAGGCTAGTGCCCCCGCATTTCAAGTAAATGATCACAAGATAAAGTTACAGGATAATACGGCGGTAGTTGATTTGAAGATAGGCAGTAGTGAACGTGCATCAGCCGCTGACGACAGTGTAACCCGATCCTTTGTATCCGGTCAATTTAGTGTTTCAGTGACTACTAATTTAAGAATTTTGCATAGATGCCAACTAACTAAAGGAACCGAAGGTTTCGGGGTTGCTACTAGTTTCGGAGACACAGAGGTTTTTACGGTATTTAAAATATGGAGGATTGGAGCGTAAATAGAGCAGCACCGGGGCTGGAACCCCGGCACGACGCGGGTTTAACGCGCCACTGGATAACCAGCTACCCACGAAAGGGGTTTCAGTGGTCCATAACACAAAAGGAATTTTAATGGACTCGATTAAAGAAAACGGTTATGTCCGGTGGAAAGGGTTTTTGTTAACCATAGGCAGTGCCTTGTCTGTTGGAGGTGTAGTTTTAATGACCATGTTTTTATATATGGACAACAAAATATCTAACTTGGTTTCTAAGGCCCAATATGATGAATCCAATAAGCATATTATGATTTCCCTAACAGACATTAAAAATGAGTTGAATCGTTATAGAGGTGGTTCGCCAAGGAGATAGTTTAATATCAGCTTGCCCCTAATCAAGAAATTCAAGCAAGTTGCCCTCAAAATAGCCGGAGTCATCCCATTTTGTGATTTGAGCCCTAAATTTAAATACAAGTCCTAGATAGTCAACCTGCCTCGCCTCCGTTACCAAATGGCTGGGAATACTTAAAACCAGCGTATGTCTGTGTACGTTGTCCACGTAAAGCGTTATAAATCCCGCTACCGGTCTGCCTTCCCATTTAACCTCTATAGGGACATCTGACTGCATGAAATGGGAACGAGCAGTTAACCATGTATAGACTATGGGCGTGGCAGGCGGAGGCTCCGAGCCCGGATCGGGAACGGTCGCTGCTGATGCCGGTGATGGGGAACTCGGCGCAGGGCTAGGCCCTGTGATTGAATCGGTTTTACCGCACCCCGAAAACAAAAATAAAATAAGAGTAAAAAGTATTATGTTCCTTTTCATCAGTTCCTCAGTTCCTCAATCTACTGACCAAAAACTTTTAACTTCTCTCTGCTATAGGGGTTCCCCGCACCGTACGGATTATTCAAGCTATCAGACGAATAAGGGTTGCCGTATCTACCGTATGGATTGCCTGTAGAATCCGGGGCATAAGGGTTATTGCTTAATCGCCCTCTGTAATTGCCACTTTCATCATATATTTTTGGTGCATCGGTGGCATAAGGATTCTTGGCAGATTTGTTGCCATAGGCACTTCCATATTTGCCATAGGAGTTATTTGGCGAGTTGGGTTTGTAAGGGCTCCCCGCACCATAAGGATTAGATAGTGAATTGGTGTCATATTTATTACTGTTCAGGTCGCCCAAGTATGTTTGTGCAAAGGCAGACGCGATAAAAAGATGTAACAGAATTGCGGTAAAAATCATTTTTTTCATATCAATGTTTCCTCTTTGAAAATTACCTTGGGAGGTCCCTTAAATATTTAACCAATCTTCTCTCTTTCAAGCAGTCTGGACACTTTATTTTATTATCCATGATTTCTCCTCAAGCCCTTTCGTTTCCATTTTTATTTCTCTCCAATGCCAATAACGGAACTTGCCCCAGCCACTAGGCTGGGGAGGGCGTGTTTTTAGCGCCTTATTGTGCCCATACAAGTTCCTTTTTATTCATTCTTATCACATTTTAAGGGATGAATTAACGTGTCTTCATATTCAAATCCTTTCCCGGTCCCAGCATCTATTGCGCCCCCTATAATTCCCCCCAAAAAGATATTCCCCCAAATGGAGCCTGTTGCAGAAGATTCATATTTTTGAGTCATTGAGTCTTTACCTTTCGAGCATGTGACAGTCAAATCACCATAGGACTTATTTACTGGAATTGTCTGGGGTGTTTCCTTGATATGATATGATCCCTTACTATTTAAAAGATCGCATGTAGCCTCAGGACAGTTCGGAGTCCTAACGGTCATGGTTTGGGAAGAGTCGCTCACAATAGAAGCGCACCCCCCTAAAATAAACAGCATTGCAAAAGCTAAAATCAATTTTTTCATTATCTCCCCCCTCCAATAGCATCATAAATTATAAAACAAAGAAACATGACAATTAGGGTCAAAACAAAATAAAAGAAGATGCTTGAATTATTGTTTTTCACCTTTTTAATTCATTCAATAAATTCTGGCAGGTTTCTGAGAGTCCGGCACCCGTATCCAGCATTTTTTTTAAAACTTCTTCAATCATTCCCAGGCGCACATTATTAACGCGCTCTTCTGCTGTCCAAAGCTCCATCAATCGCTTCTGTTCAAGCGCAACTTCCATTGTTTCTTCATGCTGAATTTTAAGCAACTCAATAATATCTTCACTCATTGGTTCACCAACTTGAGCTGGCTATCTTCTCTGACCGAGAGTATATTTTTTTCAACTTGTGGGTCTATAGCCAATTCCCGCAGTTCTTTTTCAAGGAAGTCAATCCCCACCTTGGCCTTCTCATCCAATTGCCTCACAGCCTTTGCAACCTGGTTTAAATCGTTGATTGCCTTTTTAGCGGTGATTGTATGTAGATTCATATTCATGTTCTCTACAGAAATCCACGCTTTGCCAGTAAAAATAACATCCAGAGAAGCCCCGAACTCACGGTTAAGCCCTATATATGTTTCCTCAGTGGGTTTTCTTTCCTCAACTTCTATTCTCCGGACCTGTTCACCTGTTAAATCTAGTTTATTGCCAAATTCAGTCCTTGAGAGCCCCAATTCATTCCGTAAACCATTGATTCTACTTCCAATTCCATAGGTCACTGACTTACTCCTAGAAAAATAATCCGGAAATACCGCCATTTTGGTTTGCAATCCAACCAAATTGGGTGTATCTTGTAGATTAAGATTTAAGGTGAGAGGCTATGAAGAGAATTATTAAATTAAATAGAAAAAGCGAAGGGGTTTGGGAAACCAAATCTTTTGCTTCAACTAAAAGGCCACTAGGTAGTCTCTCACCAGATTCTCGCCAAGTGGCCTTTTTTTTGTCTCATATCTTTATCGGAATGTCAATGTTTACTTTACCCCAGGAGAAATTATGAATGAATCGAGCTATTACGAGAAGGTGTCTGACCTGCAGGATACATTAAGTGTGCTTATTAAGGCGTTTACGGAGGCCCAGAAGATTATAAGCCCATCCCCAAAAGACAGAGAAACCTTTCCGGGCCTTATTGTGACGACTCCCGGGGATAAACAGCGTGAATTGCTCAACAATGCGTGGATTGTCTTGAAGCAGATTGATGATAGCGGTGAATTCGAATCGGAATTTGATGAGCTTTTTGAGTTGCTCAATGAAGTGGGGGAATGTCCGCTTAAATGTGAGCCTTTGTTTCAGGGCTTTGGGGTTGGGCAATGAAACTTGAATTATGGTTAAAGAAAAATGACAACGGCAAATCAGACTGTTTTGATTTAACTATTGGTCAGGAAGATATATTGACGGGATCAATTAAGAATCTCCACGTTATCGGCCCCTGTGGGGAGTGTAGCGAAAATGAGGAATGCCGTATACAAGAGTTTGTAGAAAAAAATTTACCAACTGATGAACCATTCGGCTGTAATCACTTTGACGATAAGGAGTCTCACTAATAATGTTTACTGAACTCCATCCATTTTTCACAGAAGAAAACAGGATACTGGCTACCAGATTCTTGCAGGGGTTAATGCTCTTGGGTTTGGTCGCGGTATTAATCGGATATGTTAAAGAAAAGGGAGATAAATAATGGCAGAAATCACGCAAAGTTTGACGAAAATTGGAAACGCTTTGGCAAAGAACGAAAAGCGAATCACCGCCAAATTGGGGGGGATGATCAAATGGGAGTATTTTTGCTCCGCTTTCCTCACCAGTATTGAGAAAAACCCGGCCTTGGCAGATTGTACCGAGGCTTCCCTGATTAAAGCCGTTTTGGATGCCTCGCAACTCAGGCTGATTCCAGATGGGGTTTTAGGCGAAGCCTACATTGTGCCATACGGAAAGACAGCAACGCTCATTCCCGGGTACAAGGGGCTTATCCAACTCTGCTTGCGCTCCAAACTCGTTAAAAAGATCGGCGCTCGAATCGTCTATAAAAACGATCTATTCAGCTATGAGTACGGTATGAACGAGGCTTGCAAGCATATCCCCACCGAGGAGGAACCCGGCGAAATTCGCGGGGCTTATGCGACTTTTGAAATGTCGGACGGTGTAAAGGGGTTTGAGTTCTGGCCGTATAAAAAATTGATGGACCACAAAATCAAGTTCTCCAAGGGGCTCGATAGGAAAGATAGAAGCAACAATTATACCTCGCCCTGGCGCACGAATGAGGAGGCTATGATTACAAAAACCGTCCTCCGTTCTATTACTAAAGTCCTTCCGAAGTCTATCGAGGATATTTCCAGAGTCAACGCTATTGAAGATGGGATTGATTTGGATTTGGCGGATACCGAATTCAAGGAAATCAATCAGGAAAAATTGGCCGCATCAAAAAAGATTCTCGATGATCAAGAGCCAAACCTTGACGCTTTGAAAAATGCGGGAGCTGCTCTTGAGGAGGGGGGGGATCCTGCGGGTTCAGGCGATGATCTTCCTATTGACAGCACCGAAACCAAAACGGAATTAATCACTCAGGATCAGGCAACCGTTTTTATGGATAGGGCTAGAGAATTAAAACTCCCAACAAAAACAGTTATCAAACTTTTAAAGGATAACGGGTTCAGTGACACTTCGGTTATCACCAAAGAAAAATATGAGGTGTTGATGCTGGGGTTGGAGGAAAAAGCTAAATAAATTTAAGGGGCTTGATTTAAGAGGTCTTAAATAACCACTGTTCTCAGGCCTTCCGGTGCCTTGTGGTACCGGCAAGCCCCGAATTTTTTAAAGGAGAAAAAAATGCAAGTAGCTAACATTCAAATACGAAATATCCTGGGAATAAAGACCCTTGAATTTAAACCCGGAAAAATAACTGTTATCTCCGGAAAAAACAAAGCCGGGAAAACTTCATTCCTCGAAGCCCTTAAAGGGGCGGTTGGTGGCGGCCATGATGGGAAGTTGCTCCGGAACGGTGCAGATGAGGGGGAGATTGTTCTGGTTTTCGATAATGGGGAAAAGCTCTCCAAGAAAATGACCGCCGACAAATCGAAAATGACGTTTGAGGATGCCGAGGGTAAAAAGATGAAAATAGGCGCAACCTACCTCAAAGACATCATTGACCCGGTTGGTTTAAATCCTATCCAAATATTAACGGCGGATCCAAAGGCAAGAATCAAAATGCTCCTTAATTCCGTCCCGATGGAAATGCCAGTTGATGAAATCAAATTCATTTCTGGCTTGGATCGTACCGACAAAGACGGACACCCACTCACCGTGATCGAGGTTATCCGGAAAGATATTTTTGAGGAACGCGCTTTCGTGAACAAGGAAGCGGCCAACCTTGAATCGGTGGTTGATGAAATGCGAAAGACCATCCCCTTCCAGGAAGATAAAAAGGATTGGGCGGTCGAGGTTGGAACGCTTCGGACTCAAAAGGAAAAGCTCGTTAAATCGCATGACGAGGATGTTACTAAAACCAAGACCGACACCTATGATTTAATTTGCAAATTGGAAAAATCCGCAAATGAAGAAATAAGCGTTCTAAAGGAAACTCTAGCGGAGAATATTGAAAAAGCAAGAAGCGAATATCAAGAATTTCTTGACCGCAGACGGTTGGAATATGATGAAGAGGCCCACCCGCTTATAGAAAAAATCATGGAGGCTGACCAGAATTCCAAAAACCAACACAAGATTTCCGGGGCAGTTGAGTTCGTTGAAAAGAAGGGCGCGGAAATTAAAATGCTGGAAAAGGATGCCCAAGGAAAGACCGACCAAATTAGGGATCTCGATAAACTCAAGGGCGAGTTAATGGAGAATCTTCCTGTCAAAGATTTAAAGGTATTTGATGGGGATATTTATATTGAGGATATTCCTTTCGATACCTTGAATGAGGCCGCGAAAATTCGATTCTGCCTGATGATAGCGGGACTCCGGAAAACGAAACTGCCATTGGTTTGTGTGGATGGTCTGGAAGCCCTGGACGAGGAAGTTTTCAAAATCTTCAAAGAGGAAGCTGAGAAAACCGATATGCAATTCTTTGTCACGCGAGTTAGTGACGAGGAAGGTTTGAATTTAAAATGATTAATTCTGCGGCGGTGTCTCTAATCAGGAGCCCACCGAGTCCAAGGAGCCTAGTGGCTTCGCTCCTGGCACGTTCATCAGAGCGATAAAGCCAGGGGCCGCCTGCTAAATTTATAAGAGGGAATATGGATAAAATTGAACAGGATTTCAGGATTGAGGATATCAAGGGCATCTCTCCCGACCAAGAGATTTGGAAACAATTTGTTAAGAAGTTTGGCGGGGAAGCCTATCTCTGGATGTGCGACCAGGTTAACGGCGACAAAATATATGTCCCTGAATATGACGTGCAGTTGAGGGCATCCAGATTGAGAGCAAGAGAAATGCGGACAAGTGCGGACAAATCCGGTTAATCCCGGTGGCCCTTGTCCCCCTCCTTCAGGGGCCGTCCGCGAAAACTTTAAGGAAACAATGCTCGGAATAACTAAAAATCTGAATATGGTATCTTTACCTCCTTGGATGGTGAATAGTCACCGTTATAAACAGGAGGGGATACCTATGGCAGATTTGATTATTAAGAAAGGAAAATATTGGTACTGCAATTGTACTTATATGAAAATCCTTTTGAGGCAATCGTTAAAAACTACTGACCAGCAAATTGCGGTTGAACGGTTGGCGGAAATATTCATGTTGATACGGGAAGGGCGCTACCAATTTTATCTTATCAAGTTCGATGATCTTGTGCAGAAGTATGATCCACAAGTAGACCGCAAAAACAAACTTATGAATTTAAAAAACCATTTGGTTCCGGAGTTCACCGGCAAGCGATTATCAGAAATAGATATTCAGGCGTGGGCTGTCAGGCTCTCGGAAAAATATGTTGAATCCACCGCTCTATCAATAATGCGGGTTCCTGTGGAGCTTGGTTTGCAAATCGACTACAAAAGCCTTGTCCTGCGACCCGGCAAAAAGTTTGACGGATCCCAGATAGTCTCTGAAGAAATGGCAAACGCTGTCATTCAAAATCTGGCCTGCGGATCCAGAAGGAAAATATATAAAGGTATTGCCCATGTGGCCATGTATTCCACTATGCCTCTCTCAGACTTATTGCATCTCACCAAAGGCCAGGTTGTTTTCAATGGTCCCGATGCAGGAATCACCTATACCCGCCGCAAAACCCGCTATAAGAACAAACCCCCCTTATTCGTACCCATGACCAATAAGCTGAGAGAGGTATTCAGGGGGATACCTATACCATTAAAGGATGACGGCCGGTGGTTCCCTGGAATGAGGCATGAAGCTGTCTGTTCGTCAGTTGGCAGGGCATTTAAGGCTTGTGGCTGGGTTCATGGCAGGGCTATGCACAACTTCCGGCATTTCGGAGCCTGTTACCTGATAAAGCAGGGGGTGGCATTGACCACCATCCAGGAACTGATGGGGCATTCAGATTTCAAGACCACTTTGATCTATGCCAGGACGGATCGGGAAACCCTGAAAGAGGGGGTGAGAAAATTCGATGTTAAATGATTTTATTTTTAATGTCCTTTATGCGATTGGAGTGATTTGCAGTTATGAATTTGTTCTTTATTTACTGAGGAAATAAGGAGGAATGAGGATGGAGAATTTTGCTCAATGGTTTATAGGATATACCATTTGCATGTTTTTGACGCAAAAATCCTATCTTAAACTTAGCCCCACCCAACAAAAGTTTTATGAGCAGAATGCTACGTTTTGCAATTGGTTCTTTATATTCTGGCGTTCTTTATTCGGGATATGTTTCGCATTTTTAATTTAACTTAAACCAGAAACCAAAAAGGAGGAATGAGGATGAGCGATTATCGTAAAGATGCAAAAGAAGTTGTCAAAGAAACGCATTGGACATTCTGGAAGTTTTTACCTGTTTTCCTAATTATTGTTGTTGTTTTATCCATTATCGGATTTGGTATGAATAGTATGGGATTGTTAGGAAAGACAATAGTGGAAAGGAAAGTTTTTGAAAATTCTTTTCAGCGTAGTGAGTCACTGAAGTCGGAAATTGCCATGAACGAAGCAGTAATAAATGAGATCGGAAACAAGTTACTCAATCCAAACCTGGATGCGAATACTCGCTTTAATTTAAAGGCACAACTCAGTGCTGCTACTATCCGGGTTGCAACTGCAAAGGGGAAAAAATGAGGGTACTTTTTTTATTGATTACAATATTTTTATTTTCGGCGTGTGACCTATCTACATCAGCAAATAAGAGGGATGCTGAACAGGTAAACAATCAGCAGGAGCAATATGCCAAAGGCCAACCTGTCCCAGCGTTTGACTGGTCGCTTGAACGTAACCTTGTGATTGAGCTTTACAAGGTCAGGAATGCGAAGGCCGCCACTCATTCAGTCTGGAGATCGGATAGGGGCTGGATCGAGGGAGATTGCCCATCCTATGGATACGGCATTCCCTATGACACTAGTCTCTCTAACCCACTAACAACAGTAAGAGGGCACCAGTCTCTCGCTACAATAGAACAGCCAGAACCCAATGGAATATTTGCCAGTAAGAATACAGCAGCCACCTGGGTTATGTGTTTGGGTGAGGCTGGGACCGTTGAACCTGTCTATGTTGAAACTAAGGTGACAGTATATCCGGGGCCAGTGAAAGTGGATTATTCAAACAATCAAGTGAAAAGAAGTGGTGCTGCAACCGTCTTGATTCCGACAAACTAAAAAGGAGTAATGATGCTGGCAAAAATACCAATGATATTGTTTATAATTTTCGGATTTTGGGTTTTCTTTAATCCTGAAATGGCCCTGTATAAAACGCAGGTTGATTTTAGTTGGTTCTTTTTTTGGGGGATGATGGTTTTTTTTCTTTGTGAAATCCTTAAAAAGGAGGACTGAGGATGGAATGGAAAACAAGATCCCTTGAATTTAATTCTGATGAAAGATTTAAACTGCCAGACGGTGACGGGCAATGGCGATTCACAGGGAAACACCCGCCTGATATTCAAATCAGGGGGGAGTATAAGGGAACCTATATTTTGAACCACCACGGATTCTACACTTGCGAGGATAGTCAGCTTGAATTAAAGATAAATGACAAGGGGATTTTGCAAGCCCGATTGAAAGGTGTGGACAAAGTGGGGACAACTAAAAAGGAGGAGTGATGAGGATGGGTGAGGACAAAGAAACTGAGGGTGAAGAAATTAAAACGATTGCCGAAATAATAGAGGCGATGGGAGCTGGGGAAGGTTTGCTTTTATTAAGGGGAAGGCCATACATGGGACAAGCTCACACAGATGCCGGCCACCGGGGGAAAACAGAAATTAAAGGAATCACGTTTCGAGATTTAAGCGATTGTTTTCTCCGGGCGTGTTGTTTGAGCGCCGGCGCTTGCGATTCAAAGGAGGGGGATCGACTTTATGAGGAAGCCTTAAAGGGTGAAATGGCAGATATCTGCGAGAATGATATTTATAAACTTCCCTGGGACAATATGGATCCTATCGCCGTAAATCAAAATCTTAGCTATGAGGTTGAGAGAATAATGGGGATTTTCCCAAATATTAAAACCTGACAAACAACTAGCAAACTATTGGTGTTGGTTTTTTGACACCCATTTAAATGCCCAATTTTAAAGGGTAAAAATGACAGCGGATTTTAGTTAACAGTACGAGCAGTTGTTGACATAGAGCGTAACGCCCTAATAAAACAACGATGTGGGATTTTTGACACCCCCATTTTACTAGCAAACTTATGACAAACTTATGAAAGTTCATAAACTTGAAAATCACGTTTTGGGATTCCGGGCAATCAAATGTATGAGTTGGGCTTTTTGTGCGTTTTTCCCGACACCAAAAAGGTTGGGTTCTTGGTATTGGAAAAATGTTACCTGTAAAAGATGTCTAAAAAATAAATAGCAAACTTTTAGCAAACTATTTGGAGAAATTGGATGAGCATAGATTCTTGCACTGAGCATCATAAATTTAATGTGCATTGCCATCACTGCCTAAAAGTGAGTGAGGCGATTGGTAGACCAAAAGAAATGAGCTTGGCAATATTTAAGCGATATGTGAATGAAAGGGTTCAAGCTGTTGGAATTCAGATTGAGGTTTGCATTAAAGAAAAAGAAGAATTCAAGGAAATGTTTCTAATGAAAAAACAGGAAATTATAACCCTTGAAAGAAACCATCATTCTTTGTTGCATATCCAAATGAGGATGCCAAAGAAATGAAATGGCAGCCGTTTGTGTAGAGCGTGTACAGCCAAATCCGGCAAACGGTAGGGGTTGGCCCGAAATTTGAACATGGATGTCATCCAACTAGGGAGCGCACCAGCCCCGCGCCTTAACTAAGGAGAAATGAAATGAAGAAAATGTCAGAGATGGAGCTGGAGGAAACTAAAACGATTCACCGCATACCAGCCGACCAGGTTGTTGTGGAGGATGATAGGCGGGTTGACGATATTACCCCCGGTTGTGATGGGGAAAGAAAACTCCCCTTCACCTACAGCCAGCCTCATAAGATTATCTATGTTCCGGTTGAGCATAAAGATGCTTACAAAACTGAATATCTACAATCTACGCATTGGGAAATTGAAGAACGGGAGCATGAGCCGGCTAGATTGGACGCAAAAGAAGTGCGGGAACACTTGCCTGAGATTATAAAACTCTGCCCCTTCCACCCAGACGACACCCTGATATTGATGGAGGAGTGGTTACATGATTCCATTAATTATGAAACTTGCGACCCTCGCACTATTCCAAAACTTGTAAAGCATCTTCTTTGCAGTGAGGGAACAATTGAAATGATAAGAGAATCGGGAAAGATTCAACCCGCCTCCATAATGCCACTAGAACTCGACTCAGGCTGTCAGCAACTCACGGTGGTCAAGGTGCTGGGAGTGGAACAGTTACCCGATCACGTCTTTGAAGAAAAGAAAAACTGGCCCTGGATGTCGAAACTTTTAGTAAAGGAGATTTAGAAATATGCCCCTAAGAATCGTCAGAGTCAAACCTGCAAAGCCTGGTGAACAGATTGCCCGGGATGCAAACGATGCGTTGAGTAGTTTCCCAAGACAAAAGGAGCTTCGAAGAATCGCAACGCCAGAACTGCAGAATCAAAAGCGTAACAAGGGAAAGTCAAAATGGAGTTAAATAATGCCAGGAATGACAGGCAGAAAAATTCACAAGAAATTAGATGAACCACCCAAGAATTTAAGGTTTTCTATTGTCGAGTGCGGGTCCGAATATCCGACCGTCACCACCGATACCTGGCGGGATGTCACTTGCCGGAAATGTTTGGAGAAGAAATAGAATGAACAATAAATCCCCAGCCTTTCAATTTTATCCGGGTGACTTTCTCTCCGATGAGAATGTTATCTCCATGACATTTGAAGAGTGCGGAATTTATATTACCCTGCTCTGCTCTTGCTGGATACAAGGCTCAATTCCCGCGGATCCGGAAAAATTAAATCGATTACTTCCCGGGTACTCGAACGAAAGCGGTATCCCTTCTCAGGTCTTAGAATGCTTTACGGAAATGGAGGGTGATTCTAAGCGTTTGGTGCATCCACGACTCGATAAAGAACGTCAAAAACAAGCAGACTTCAAGGACGTTAAATCCGAATCAGGTAAGCGAGGAGCCCAAAAACGGTGGGAAAACCATCAAAAGAAGCCTTCAAATAGCAGTGCCATAGTTTTGCCAATGGCAAAAAATAGCTCTTCGTCTTTATCTTCTTCTTCATCTTCTTCTTTAAACCTTAACACACATAGAGTGCGTGATAATTTTGAAGAGGATTGGAACCGATACCCACGAAAAGCGGGAAACAAAGTAAAAGCCCGGATTTGTTATCACAAGACAGTTGGCAAAGACCCAGACAAGCGCAAAGAATTTTTGGCAAAAATGCAGTTATATGTCGAAAATACTGATCTAGAATACCTGAAGCATGGGGAAACCTTTTTCCAGAACTGGAAAGCCTTGGTGGTCGATACCGTAAAGTCTCGGAAAAATGGGAATAAAGAATTAACGCCAATGGACCAGGCTATGGCTTCAAAGGGTGATTTTGTGGATAAGGTCCTAGATAGGGCGGATGCTATATTTTCCGCTAATGAGGGCTTGGGGCGCTCTCAAGCCGCAGAATTCACGATCGAAGAACTACCTGAAGCTGAGAAAGAAGCCGCGCATCTGATTTTATATAATTATTCATGGATTGATAACCCCCCACCAGGAGTGCAACTTGAGCCAACTTGAGGAAACATTTGCTTTTCAGATTAAAGGCTATGGGTTGCCGGAACCTATACGAGAACACAAATTCCATCCTCAGAGAAAATGGCGTTTGGATTTTTATTGGGAGAATGGTTGGGCTGTAGAAATACAGGGCGGGGGATGGGTGAGGGGCGGCCATAACCGCAACGCTGATTCGATGTGGAAAGATTATGAAAAGCTCAACGCGGCCCAGGAGCTTGGAATAAAGGTCTTACAGTTTACCGGGAAACAGGTAAAGGATGGAACCGCGATAACCCAAATCGAAAGGATATTCAAATAATGTTAAGGGTATTTGACCGTGCCATTGACTTATGGGTTTAATTGGGATACCATTCTTTCTGTAGCTGGATAAAGTTAGACTGTGACGACAATAAAAATATAATACAGCCCTTCAAATATTGGAAGCCGGTAAGCCCGGTAGGTTGTCACAGACCTAATCCGCCTAATATTTGAGGGGCTTTTTTTATGACTTCTTTAAGAAGGAGGAGGAGGATGAAGTTTATTTCTGCTTTATATTTTTTTATAGGTAGCCACTCAGCCTTTACTGGCACGGGGAATACCCCCCCCCCCCCCCCCCCCCCCCCCCCAAAAAAAAAAACAAGGGGGGGCACACCACCCCCCGCGCCCCCGGGCGGGGGGGGGGGTGTTTTTTGCGGGGGTTTTTTTTTTTTGGGTGGGGTCTTTTTTTTTCTTGTGGTTCGTG
>Ga0114923_10000307_pt1 | contig 41385 bp, 53 predicted proteins | sample SumtaG_FD_89578 | JGI IMG/M metagenome (GOLD analysis project Ga0114923, IMG submission 89578) | Deep subsurface microbial communities from Indian Ocean to uncover new lineages of life (NeLLi) - Sumatra_00157 metaG | ecosystem: Environmental > Aquatic > Marine > Oceanic > Sediment | place: near... | reverse complement strand
GGTGGGATTGTGGGTTGGGGGCTCGGAGTCCTTGGCGCCGCGCTGCTTCTGCCTCGGCTTGTCGATCCGCAGGCCACACTGTCTGTGACGCCTCTTTTGGTGGTCGGATCCGTGTTCGGCGCACTGCTGATCGGCCTGGCAGGCGCGATATATCCCGCACTTCAAGCCGCCAAACTCGATCCTACAACCGCGCTTCGTGCCCTATGAGGACTCAACCATGATCAAACTCACATCCGTCTGTAAGGAATACAACCCGCGTGGCGTATCCGTGAATGCTCTCCAGGATGTTGATCTTCGGATTGCCGACAGCGAGTTCTCCGCGGTGATGGGGCCGTCAGGCTCCGGGAAGAGCACTCTTCTTGCGATCGTGGGGGCGATGCTGCCTCCATCGGAGGGCATGGTGATGATCGATGGTATCGACGTCTATAGCCTGAGCCATGAACGGCAGGCCGACTTCCGCCACGAGTACATCGGGTTTGTCTTCCAGCAGCTTCAACTCCTCACGTATCTGACTGCTGAGGAGAACGTACTTCTCCCACTGGCGGTGGCCCAAGGCTCCAACAGGGGGAAACGGCGTCGCGCCAAATCCACGCTGGAGCGAGTCGGCTTGCTTGACAAGGCCGACCGCTTGATCGGCGAACTCTCCGGAGGCGAGCAGGGGAGAGTCGCCGTGGCCCGTGCAATCGTCAATGAGCCCCCCCTTCTCCTTGCCGACGAGCCGACCGGCAGCCTGGACCAGACAACCGGAAAGCAACTCCTCGACATGCTTACGCATTTGAACAAGGGAGAACAGACGGTGGTGATGGTCACCCACGACGAACAGGCCGCCGGCTATGCGCAACGGATCATTCGGATCTTGGACGGCCGAATCTCGGTGGCACAGTAGGGATCCCAGTCTTCGCATCCCGCAGTATCGGAGCCAGATGTTTCTTGATGTCAAGATCCAATGGTAGACCCCAAGCTTCTCCAAGTGGAAGGAATGAGGCATTTGTCCTTCGATCTTGAAACGAAGCCGATGACTTCCTTGACCTCTGCTATCCGACAATCAGCATGATTGCAGAGTGCGTCGACGGCAGAGCAAGTCCTTAAGAGTCAAGATCCGATCTCGAGATTGCCGTCGCAGAGGCGGCCGAAATGTGCTTCTGGCTGGTCGTCTCGCTCTACTCGCGCTCAGCATTGCGGCCGTGCTTGTCGATGCCCTTGGTCCAGCGCCCGATTGCGTGCATGATGGACACGGAGGTGCCAAGACTGTGCCCATTGAGCCGATTGCCTATCGTGAAGGTGCCGTGGAGCTGATCGATCAGCGGCGCTTGCCTGAAGAACAGGTCATCCTACGGATTACCAACGTTGATGAGCTTGCCGATGCGATCCGTACCATGGCGATTCGAGGCGCCCCGTCAATCGGCATCGCGGCGGCTTATGGGGTCGTGCTCGGATTGAGCGACTACGAGGCAGGAAACAATCGGCGGGGACTCCTTCGTGAGGCCTGCAAGCTGCTTGCGGGAACGCGGCCGACGGCCGTCAACCTGACATGGGCGCTTGGCCGGATGAAGGCCGTGTTCGAGAAAAAGGCCGAGGCCGATCACGCCGATCTCGCGCGGGCGCTGATCGAGGAGGCGCGGCACATTCACGAGAACGAGGTCGCCGCGAACCGACAGATCGGCCAACTCGGTGTCAGCCTTGTTCCGCAAGGTGCGACCGTTCTTACTCATTGCAATACCGGGGCGCTCGCCACCGGCGGGTACGGAACGGCTCTCGGGATCGTACGTGCGGCGTGGGACCGCGGAACACTCGTCAAGGTCTTCGTTGATGAGACGCGTCCCCGGTTGCAGGGAGCCCGGCTGACTGCTTGGGAGCTTGCAGAGGATGAGATTCCTCACGAGGTGATCGTCGACGGGGCAGCCGCGTCCCTGATGGCTCGGGGCGAAGTCGATCTCGTGCTGGTTGGTGCAGATCGAATCGCACGCAACGGAGACGTGGCCAACAAGATCGGGACATACTCACTGGCGGTCCTGTCTCGTCATCATCGAATCCCGTTCTACGTGGCGGCGCCGATCTCGACAATCGATCCTGCTTGTCCAAGCGGCGGAGCGATCCCGATTGAGGAGCGCCCACCGGACGAAGTCAGAACAGTCCGCGGCGTTCTCGTGATGCCGACGGAAACACCGGTCCGCAACCCGGCGTTCGATGTGACGCCGCACGCGCTGATCTCGGGGATTGTCACCGAGTGCGGGATCCTGACGGCGCCGTTCGAGGAAGCGATAGACGATGTGCTCCCGCGATGACGTCATCGTGACCGCCCGGCGAATGGCGGTGCTCGGCCTCGTTACCGGGACGCTCGGAAATGTCAGCTGCCGGCTTGGTAGCCGGATACTCATCACACCATCCGGGTTGGACTACGCAACCATGTGCCCTGAAGACCTAGTCCTCCTTGACTTGTCAGGGCATGTGGTCGAGGGGGATCGCCCCCCGTCCTCGGAGGTCCGGCTCCATCTAACAATCTACAAGGACCTTTCTGATGTCCGCGCAATCGTTCACACGCACAGCCCACAGGCAGTCACGGCGGGTGATGTCAAAGACGAGCTACCCGCCGCCGACTCAACCGTGCTCCGCGCCTCCGTCCGCGTGGCGCCGTATCGGCCGCCCGGAACCCAGGAACTCGCCGACTTGGCCGTCAACCTGCTGGTCGAGCATGAGGCCAACGCGGTCATTCTCGAACGTCATGGCGTTGTCGGGGTTGGTCGCCATCTGGGCGAAGCCCTCGAGGTTTGTCGGGACGTGGAACGGTTGGCCGGCAATCTGCGGTAGATCGGATATGCAGTTGCAGAGCAATGGGGGCATGTCTTCATTCTTGGTGTTCCGGTGAGGCTGCGAGTTTCTCGCCAATGGTGCTGATGGTGGAGTAGTGCATGCCTAGGAACTCACTGACCTCTTTGAGCGTGAACTCGTGAATCGCGGCGGACAAGGAGTTGCGCAGCAACTCACAAGCGACCGCTGGGCGCCCCAGAGAATTCAACTAGGGTCCGGAATTCTCGCAAGGAACTGGCGATTCTCATTGGAGTTCCGGTATCGATCAGGGAACTCCCAAGCAACTCAGAATGTGCGCTCTAGAGAATTCGCCTGCGAGCCGGAATTCTCCCAAGGAACTGGCGCAGCCTAGTTCCCGTTGCCATTCCCATTGACCCTATTCAATACAGCATCTGACCTCGAAGCCGAGCCGATGATGGAGAGTGAGCGATGCTTGAGGTGCGGTATCCTAGGCTTGCGGGACGTTAGCGGTGAAGTGGTACTCTTCGAACACGGATTGACGTTCGAATCCCACACGCCGCTGGCGACAGCCGCGCAAGCTCATCCTTCCTTCACGCGACCCAGCTACGCCGGGTCGCATGACTTGCCCGCGTCTTCGTCTCCTTCTGAGTCCAAAGAGAAAACGCGTCCCTCCCAGTTTGCGTGCGTTGGCCTCACTCATTGGCCTCACTCGTTGACATGACGGTCCATGTGTTGTCCTGATTAAGGATCGCTGTCATCGAGTAGACGTTCGGGGGGAAATGGACCGCTGCTTTGTGGCTAATGGACTCGACGTCAAGAACCTCTCCAGGTTCAAACGTGCCAAAGGTGATCCAATAGTGGGGCCTCGGCGTGAGAATCCAGGCAGTATTCGGCAGCACAGGTACGACGTAGATGGGAGCTCCCGCCATGCCGATTCCTACCAGAGCTTCTCTGACAGGCAACGTCCTATCGCCAAGAATGTAAAGGCTTCCTTCATTGGGCCCAGCTTGCTGCTCCGCAAACGTATACATCCGGTCGTGGATTCTTTTGAACGTTATTCTATTGGCTGTTTCAAGGTCCGCCTCCCAGACTTGCGTTGCCTTGAAGGCCAAACCTGGTGCGAGTTGGCCTGTCTCCGACCACACGAAGCAATAGTCGAGAGTCCAACGGAACCTCAGGGTTGTGGTGGACGCTGCCGCCTTGACGAACCAGGCGAGTGACATGACATCCTGAACATCCATATCGGGGTCCTGTTGATAAACACATACGTCTCCGGCATTGCTCGAGTTGTTTGTGAAGATGAGCGTAAACTCTGTCCCATTGCAGGCAATCAAAGGCATTGCCAGGACTAGGATGATAGCGACCACCACGATGTTCGCTCTCATCTGCCCATTCATATTGCCTCCTCATGACCAGCTCTATTGCGTTCTAGATTTGTTTCCTTGTAGCGGAACGGTTGATTTCGTGCCCCTGAATAGTCAAGGACTAGGATTGCATGCCTAGAAATTGCGCCCGCGGATGTGCTTTCTGCTTCCAGGCGACCCGGCAAAGCCGAATCGCCTGGAAGCCTGTCAAACTAGAACCCGAAGGCGTCACTCGTTTGGAGTCTGGAAGACAGTCCATGTATTGTCCCAGTTGAGAATCGCTGTCATCGAGTACACGCCCCTCTCGAAGTGAATCGGTTTTTTGGTGCTGATGGACTCGATATCCAGAACCTCTCCCGGTTCGAAGCTGCCGAAAGTGATCCAGTACATGGGCTTCGGTGTATACACCCATTCCCAATTGGGTTGCGCTGGCCTAACTGCGTAGGGAGCTCCTGCCATGCCGATTCCAACTGCAGCTTCCTTGACAGGGAGAGACCTGCTTCCATGGATGTACAGGTTCCCTTCTTCTCCGCACATTTCAAGATCCTCAAACGTATAGGCATTAGGGTCGCCCAAATGGGTAAGTGTTACACAGTTGTTGCGTGTGGGATCAGCATCCCACATCTGGGAAGCTTCGAAGATCACGCCTGGCACGAGTTCGCCCACTTCGTCCCAGACGAAGCAGTAGTCGATGGTCCACTGGAAACTCACGGTTGTTGTAGGCGTCGAGCCTTTGCTGAACCACGCAAGGGACATAACGTCGTACTCGTCCATGTCGGGGTCATGCTGATAGACGCATGAGTCTCCGATATTGCTTGAGTTGTTTATGAAGATGAGCTCGTACTGCGTTCCATAGCAGCCGACAAAACCCACAACTAGAACCAACGTAACGCTCAGTGCTGCAATGACTAGTTTCATGTTTCGAGTCATGTTTGTTCCTCCTTGACTTCAGTCAGGACTTAAGCCAACACCATATTTATCGGTGGCGGCGTCATTCGCGAACTATCTTATGGGCTCTGATCACCTCCTGTAGAGACAGCGGTTGGCGGAGAGGCTATATGCCGATCTGTATAGTGAGTGTGCTATAAGCTGTCAAGAAAAAGGAGAGTGTATCCCCAGCCTTACTGAGGATAAATACGCAAGTGGGAGCGTGAACATCGTGACTTTACTAGAGCTAGAGCGCCGCTTTTCGACGGAAAGACAGTGCCAAGAATTCTTCCGCACAGTTCGGTGGCCAGGTGGTGTGACTTGTCCGCGGTGCGGCGCCGGGAGCCCCTACCACACTGCCAGCTTGTCCAAATGGGAATGCCGGAGTTGCAGGTATCAGTTCTCCCTAACTTCCCACACGATATTCCACGGAACACGCACTCCGCTACGGATGTGGTTCATCGCCATATGGCTGATATCCGCAAGCAAGAGAGGAGTCAGCGGAAAGCAACTGCAGCGGACGCTCGGTGTTACTTATAAGACCGCTTGGCGGATGGGCACTCAGATACGCTTGGCCATGCTCAAAGGCAGCTTGGCGGAAAGGCTTTGCGGATTACTCGCAGTGCCAGACGAAGTCCCGCTAGGAAGGCATATCTGGGGACGAACAGGCCGGGGCTTGCTGGCACGAGATGTGAGTTTCTATCTGACAGCGCGCGACGGAACGTTACAGCCCATTGCCGTCAAGGATCGTAATACCGAAGAGTTGGTGCCGATTATTGAGGACACAATGCGGTCTGAGGCAAGCCTTCACATCGTGGATCTACTGCCACGGAGGTCGATGCGAACTCTCGCAGGTCCACGCGTGCGAAAGCGCCAGATGCTCACGTTTGTCTGTGGATCCATCCATGGGAGCGGTCCTGAGAGCTGCACAAGCTTGTTGAAAAGGGCTGTGTTTGGGGTCTACCATCAACTATCGACGAAGTACCTTACTGCGTATCTCGGTGAGTTCGCGCTCCGTTTCAATCATAGACACGATACGCATTTCTTTGAATGTATCTTGACGTACTGTTAGGGGGGCGAACTATCGTCCAGTCTTCAAGGGGATACGTAGCGATTGCATAGCCCGAAATGGGATCAGAAGCGGCCGGAGGGATCGAAAACTCTGCACCGTCAGGGGAAAGAACTTGCCTCTTGCCGTCAAGATAGCGGATCGTTCCGATTCAATGTCAAGAAGCAAGATCTGATCCCAAGGAAGGGAGCACAAACGTACTGTTGGACACAGCATGGAATGTCAAAATGCAATGGTAGACCTCGAACTACGAATTCAAGAACCAGGCCCGAAGATGTCGACGAGGCAGAGGACGAATACAGCATCTGCTCCCAAGCCCTCTGTTCTACGTCTTCTTCGACCGATAGACGTACACAGGATACGTTTGCTCCCTCTTAAATCCGAGCTTGCGGGCGATGGCAGCCGAGGCAGGATTGTCCGTCTCGCAGCTCCAAGAAGCCGACAATCCCCTTTCCAGACAGCGCTTGATCATATGAGCAGAGATCGCCGAGGCGTATCCTTTACCCCGATGTTCTTCTGCCGTAATTACGCCGATTTCCATCCCATTGTCGCCTAGGACGGGGGCATATCCTTCCGCGAGGATCTCATCACCAAGCCACAACGAGAGCCCGAAGCCATAGGCAAAGAAGCTCTCCTGGCTGCCACAGAACGCAAGGATCATGTCCTTCGTAAGACAGCTGTCGAACCGATCACTTGTGATCTCGCGCATTTCAAGCCCTGGCATGTCGCGTACAAGGTTCGCATGAAGTCTTTCGGACTCCACTCCAATACCAGTGAACTCGATACGCTCAACAACGAGATCCGGTTCAGGCGCGGTCCATGCGCACCTACCACCTCGCTTTCCGACCAAGGCTACGTTGCCAGTCGTTCGTAAGCGCGCGATTGCCTCGTCGAGGAAACTTTGATTGACATTCCGACTTGCGAACGTCATGGGTATTCCACTCCGGACGATGCATTGGGAAGGCTGTTCCGGGTCATCAACTAGGATCTCTCCCGGATTACGTCCCTCAAGGATTGAGAAGAGCAGCCCCTTGTTATGCGTATCCCTTTCGAACAGCCTCGGCAAATCAGGCCGTGTGTGTTGCAGGATGTGCATTTAGTCTCCTTTGCTGAGAAGCAAGTTGACTTCTGTCGCCTGTCGACCAAGGCCAAAGGAGTCAGGGCTCAATTATCGAATCCCTTTGATCGTCTTTGAGGTCAGCGGGTCGGGAAGCGATAGGCCGGGATGACGAATACGCCGATGTGTGGAATCACCGGCATCAGCGATCCATCGATATCCCACACGAATGTGGCGCCAGGCTGCACCATCGCGTCCAAGACCCATGATTGCGAAAGCATGGCTGAGATACCGACCTCGCCAGCGAGCGTTAGGCTGTGTGTCTTGTCCTGAAGGTTGTAGGCATACGTCGCTACCGGTCCGACGATGCCGGTCATGCTGGTATCACTGAGCCACGGAATATCCACATACCGGGGAGTCGTGACGGAAATCCCGACGTGCGAGATTGACACCGGCTCATTGGGCTTGAATCGCAGATTCACAATCGGACGAAATTCAATCGCCCAAACATCTGAAATCCCGAACTCGAACGTGAATGGTAGGATGTTGACTTCCAGCGTGTTGGCATGCTCGTCGTACGGCTCGACCAGGAAGCTTGGGCTGATTCCGATGGATATCCAACCCACGCGCTCAACCGGCTGAGCGGTCAATGGAAACACAATTAGCGCAACGACTACAATCCCGAAAGCGACTGATGCGATTCTCTTATCCCTCATGAAGTCCTCCCTGTACGCGATCTGAACATTCGAACCCACGAAATCATAACCACAATGAGGAAGGGTAGCGGTTCCGACTGCGGAAACACAAGGAATGAAAACCTTACCCCGAACGCGGGCTGACCCATGCGGCATCTGCCTCGGACCCAAGAACAGAAGATGACTTAGCTGGCCATTTCCTTGTAGACTGCCCAAAGCTCTGAAAGGAGGGACGATGAGCGGAGAAAATAAGTGCGGCATGTTCGGAGGCAGTCTAGCTGGCGCAGTTTGGTTCGGTGGCTGGCTGTTCACGCTTGGGTTCGCGCAGCTCGTGTGGTGGAAAGCGATCCTCGGACTTGTGGTTTGGCCCTACTACCTCGCTGTGTTCTTGAGGTAGGGTTGTGGGGACGCAGTACTCAACTCGATAGCAGCACTGAGAAGGTTTCGGACTACGTATGCTGATTCTGTCGTGGGCGATTAGTTGGAAATCCTAAGAATGAAGGTCTGACCCCGGCGAGTGAGGCGATTCTCTACTGGCATGTGCAAGATCCGGGTCTGATCACTCAATTTGGTGTTTGGCCGTGTAGAACAAGAACGCGGAGGAGCTGGTCAGCTCCTCCGCCTTACGGTTCTCGTCAAGTCTAGCAGTGCAGATTAGTAGGCTCTGCTGAAGATACGCTGGGAACTCGTCTTTGACGAGTTCCTTGGGCGAAGCGCTGCGCACTTCGCGCATCCTTCTCCAGACGGTTAGTACGCTCTGGAGAAGTATGCCTTCCCAAACGCTGGCTTGCCACAGACCGTGCAGATCTGCCCGGCTGGCGACCACTCGCTGTTTTCCTCGAGAGGGGAATCACTGGGCAACGTCAACCGTTCCGGTTGCATGGCAGAAGAGCCCGCTCTTCTGCGAGTACGCTGCTGCTTTGAGAAGCGCTGGCTGCTGGCGCAGCCAGCGTTCTCTATGCGCATGTTTGCTTAGTAAGCGCGGGAGAAGTAAGCCTTGCCGAAGGCAGGCTGTCCGCAAACCGCGCAAGTGGCACCTTCCGGGCGCCACTCGATGTTTTCCTCAAGGGGAAAACAGCTGCTCATGTCGCTTGGCAACACCTGAAGGTGTTGCTTTGAAGAACTCAAGAGACGCTGTTCTTCTCGATATGGAGACGCGAGGGCTAGTAAGCCCTCGCGAAGTATGCGCGTCCGAAGGCGGGTTTTCCGCAAACGGTGCACTGGACGCCCTCTGGGTGCCATTGCTCGTTTGCTTCTAAAGGAAAACAACGACTGGTAGCCTTCGTCTCTTCCTTGATTCTGTCTTCGCATTCGGGGGTGCCGCAGTGCCAGATGAGGCCCCAGCCTTTCCCGACGATCTTCTTGAGATCATCGTAGGTGGCGCATTCGTGCAGGCGCTCGTCGCGAAACTTGGTGGCGGCTTCCAGCATCGAGCTTTGGATGTTCTCCAGTAGCTCTGCGATGGCCATTTCCAAGCCTTCCAAAGGAAGAACTTGTTTGCCTTCTTTGCCTGGCACGTCACGGCGGGCGGACATAACTGACCGGCCCTCTACGTCGCGGGGGCCGATTTCCAGCCTCACAGGTACGCCACGCATTTCCCAGTCGTTGAACTTGAAGCCTGGGCTCAACCCATCCCGCTTATCAACGTGAATACGTGTGCCAGCGTCACGAAGCTGGTCAGCGACCAGTTCAGTGAACGCGAACACCGCTTCGCGCTGTTCCTCCGACTTCCAGATGGGTGTAATCACCACTTGGTACGGCGCTATGCGAGGTGGCAGTCGCAACCCTTTGTCGTCGCCGTGGGCCATGACGACGCCCCCCACCATGCGGGTGGATACGCCCCACGACGTGGTCCAGGCGTACTGCTGCTCGTTGTCTTCGTCCAGGTACTGAATGTCGAACACCTTGGCGAAGTTTTGGCCCAAGAAGTGAGAGGTTCCCGATTGAAGGGCCCACGTATTCCCCATCATCGCTTCGATAGCATAGGACTCAGCTGCACCGGCAAACTTCTCCTGCGGGCTCTTGAGTCCCTTGATCACTGGGATCGCACATTCGTTGACGGCCATGTCGGCGTAGACGTCCAACATCTGCAACGTCTCGGCTCGCGCCTCTTCTTCGGTGGCATGAGCTGTGTGCCCTTCTTGCCACAGGAATTCAGTCGTTCGCAAGAAGAGGCGAGGTCGCTTCTCCCAACGCACGACGTTGGCCCACTGATTGATCAGCAGGGGCAGGTCGCGGTAGGACTGAATCCAATCCGAGAAAGCATGACCGATTACGGTTTCGGAGGTGGGGCGTATGACGAGCGGCTCTTCCAGCTCCTTTCCGCCGCCGTGGGTAACCACGGCCAGCTCCGGTGCAAATCCCTCCACGTGTTCAGCTTCCTTCTCGATGAAGCTCATGGGGATCAACAGCGGGAAGTAGGCGTTCCTATGCCCGGTTGCTTTGAAGCGAATATCCAGGGCGGTCTTGATGTTTTCCCACAGCTCGTAGCCGTAGGGCTTGATGATCATGCAGCCACGCACGGGTGCGTTGTCCGCAAGATCGGCCATCTTAACGACGTCAGTATACCAGCGTGAATAGTCTTCACTCTGGGGCGTTACGCCTTTGTTCTCTGCCATGATGCCGTCCCTCCTTTGTCGTGTCATGTGTAAAGCACGAGCAGCGGTGGAGCATGTGCCCGTGCTTCCGGGAGTATCTTACCGGCTCTTGTTCGTAAGGTAAACACAAACCCTCGTTGACCTCTCGGCGGAAAGGCATACTCGCGCAGAGTCGGGCAACCCTTTGGGTTGCATGGCGCAGAGAAGACCGAATTCAAGGTTAGAATGCAGAGATCCCGACAGCCTCTCACAGAGGCACAGAGCGCACAGAGGAAACAAGGATCAGGGCTCAGAACAGGAAGTCAAGCTCGCGCGGAGTCGGGCAACCCTTTGGGTTGCATGGTGCAGAGCATGAATTTCTGGTGTTGACTCGAATGCTTGGTTGGTTCCCTCTGTGTCTTTGTGCCTCCGTGAGACAAGAACGTATTGCATCTCCTTGACTGGAGATTGCCGGTGTCCTTCGCGAGAGACGATCTTGATTCGTTCACAAAATCGGTCTACATTGGAGTGGAAGCCAAAGCACGAGTTTCGTGAAGCGAAACTCGTATGCAACTGGCAGCGGCTGGAATCGCCAGTTGCTGGAGGTAGATGCAATGCTGCCGTTCAAGAAGATTCTCTGTCCAACCGACTTCAGCGAGCCTGCGTGTCGTGCCATCAAGGCTGCCGGTGAGCTTGCCGAGAGATTCTCGTCCGAACTGATTCTGATGCATGTGGTAGGGCCGGTGCCTGTGCTGGAGACTCCTACAGGATTGGCGGGCTTCGATGTTGCCGCCTATCAACAGGAGCTGTCCGACTCGGCCGAATCCTCACTCCAGCTCCGACTTGAGAAACACGTCTCGGAATCCGTCAATGCACGAACGCTGGTTGTTCATGGCGAAGCCGCTCATGAAATCGTTCGAGTGGCCAACGAAGAAGGCGTAGGCCTGATTGTAGTGTCCACTCATGGCGAATCCGGCTGGCGTCACCGCATCTTTGGATCTGTATTCGAGAAGGTCATTCGGATGGCTGAATGCCCGGTGTTGACGATTCATATGGGTGCGTAACGCCAACTCATCCTTTCAGAATGAGTTGGTTGTGGGAATGGGAACTCGCAGAAGAAGCCTGCGAGTTCCGTAGAGAATCACGACGAACGCCATGATTCTCTAGTTGGATGTGATTCAGAAGTCCGGCATTTCGCGATGAAGTACCAAGAATGAATCCCCAAGTATATTATCCGCGTGCGATTGACTCCGTACGCGCTAGATGAATACTCTGACAACTCATTCACTTCGGCGTAGCGAATTGATGTTAGCCTCGATGCTTTCTTCATGCCCCTTCATGCTCTTCATGGTTGCGCTTGTTCCTTGATTCCCTGGTCAGAATCGGGCGGCTAGGCGAGGAAACGTGAATCGAGTATCCTGACTCCATGACTAGACGAGGGATAGTTCTTATCGCTGCTGTCGTGGTGATTGCCGTTGCTGCGGCACTCCTATTTGTTTTCGATCCGTTCGGATGGGGACCTCAGCCTGACCCGGCGCCCGTCTATACGATTGCCATCGATGCCGGGCATGGCGGGCGAGACCCAGGCGCTACGGCTGACGATGTCATGGAAAAAGACATCAATCTTGTGATCGCTGGCATGTTGACGGAATTGGTCAATGCACAACCGGATATGGTGGCGGTGCAGATCCGAACGTTGGACATCTTTGTCTCGTTGGAGGATCGGATTCTGCAGGCCGAGGAGGCCGGCGCCGAGTTGTATGTGACAGTTCACGTGAATTCCTATGACACCGAAGAACCTGACGGCGCAGAGACGATTGTCGACGACACGCGTGAGCAGGACGATGACAGCTGGGTGTTGGCTGAACTGATCCAGGACGGTGTTACCGAGGCCACTGGTGCACGCGACCGAGGGGCTCGCTCGCAGGAATCGTATTTGCAGCGAACGGAAATGCCGGCCGTTTCCGTGGAAACGGGCTATCTCACCAATCCGGCTGAACGTGCCAAACTCATCGATCCCGAGTATCAGGCGAAGATCGCACAAGGCATCCTCAACGGCATCCGACAGTTCATTGACTGGCGATATCCGCCGGTTTCCCAGTAGCTGACAGCTATTGGGAAGCCCTATGGAAGAACCGCCTACGGCGGTTCTTCGGCTTGTCGCGATTTGTCGACACCGTAGGTGACGGCGTCCCCATAGAATGCCATGGTGACGGTGCAGTTGCGAACGCGGCCCCGCAGGGGCCGTTGCGGAATCAATCGGCAACTATCAAACGATGGACCGTCGAGAACGCGGAGGAGAGCCCAAGGTTCGGTAAGACGGAATCCCAGAGACTTCTCGCCTGAACTCTGCGACCTCTGCGGTAGATGGTGGAGATCTTGCTGTCAGGAGTGACGAAGTAGTGCACGCAGTGTCTCGATGAGCCAACCAACGACTGTGCCGGCCAGCGCCGCCCAAACAGGCCCTAATTCCTGAATCGTCGCCGCTCCTGTGAGCGTGAGGATCAAGGCCGCTCCTGCAACCCATCCCAGTGCCCATTGCACACGATGCGACTTGAGCGGCATCCCTGCGCGGTCGTCGACGCTTCGAACGCGACGATAGCTGGCAATGACTTGAGCCACAGTGAGTACGATAGCCGTGAGTCCAAGGATCTCCAACCAGCCCCACTGCGGCGTCACGAAGTGCCATCCTCGTGCGAATCCGAGAAGAACGGCGGCGGTCGGGAGTGCGAGCGGGAGTCCGATGCGAACGGCCTTCGGGAAGCGCTGGATATCGGCGAAGAACACAGTGGGAAACGTCAGGAGCGGGATGGTCCAGTGAGCGGAGAAGCCCAGCCATAGCTTAATCCCATACAGAGCGACGAAATCGAGGGCTCCGGGAGGCGCGCCCGTACTACGATTGATGTAGCGCATGGCAAGCAAAAACCAAAACAGAAACAGGAAGCCGGGAGATCCCAGCCAGATGACGCCGCCCAGCGCCCCGGCTGCAGCGAAGAAGGCCGAGTACCAGCGATCGGGATCGGTTTCTCGGCAGAGGGCCCAGGCAAGAAACGTCGAACCGCCCCACGTCAGGCCCTGGATAACGGCGTTACCCCAGGTATCTCCCTGGACGAGCGAAAGGATTGCACCAGCCAGGAGTGTGCCCGTTGCCACCAAGACAATGGCGCGATTGGTGCGATCGTGAACATCAATCGGGCGCCCGATGGTAGACAATCGAATCCAGCGGGAGTTGGCTTTCATGACTAGCTATAGGCGTGGCTGCCGTCGCAAAACGGCTTGTTGTTGGACTTGCCACAACAGCATAGCGCCCCCACGCGCACGTGCGCGCAATCGTTGCTGCCGTCACTTCCCAACTCGGCAGATCCACGGATCATCAACGGGCCGGGGTTGGACACGCGAATGCTGAGCGATCCACCTTCCGACTCTTCACCGTCCCCTCTCTCGAGAGCAGCCGGGGTTAGCGCACTGTCGGCAGTGAATTCCTCTTCACGATGGCTGCCATCGCACAAGGGTCTGTTGCGCGAGTGCCCACAGCGGCAAAGAGCGGCACGTGTTTCGCGAAGGATGGGTTCGCCCGCTTCATCGGTGATGTTCAAATCGCCCTTCACAAACAGTGGACCGTCCGCCGACACAGTGATCGTGTTTCGGTCGGGCGTTCGCTCCGATGGGCCGCCGTCCAATCGTTCGTAATGCAGGGCACCGGTGGGACAGGCTTCGCAAGCCGCTGCGACATCGTCGGCCGTGGCGAGGCTCGAATCGATCCACGGACGGCGATTGCGGTCAAACACCACAGGCAGTGCCCGAATACAGGCTTCGACGTGGATGCAGCGTACGTAATCCCAACTGACGATGATATCTTCAGCCTCGAATCGAAAGATACGGCTCTTCATCGGTCTCCCCATGAGCTTGCGATGAACCCATTATGCGGCCAGTCGCTGCTTGTTCCAACAGAGCAAGGAGCGAAAGGCCTTCTCTCGCAAAGCCGCAAAGGGCGCGAAGGATGATTGCCCAACAGAGATTCCAAAGCTCGAAATCCATACAAAGGGCACCTCGCGCAGAGTCGGGCAACCCTTTGGGTTGCATGGCGCAGAGAAGAGCAAAGCATGACTCCTTAGAGTTAACCCAATGCTTGACTGGTTACCTTTGCGCCTCTGCGCGAGCTAGCCTTGCTTACCCCTGGAGGATTGCGATTTCCTTGCGAGCTTCGCATGAGGCTGCGCTTCGTGACTCTTCTGCTCGATGGGCCAGGTCCAAATGCGCTCGAACTGGCAATCGAAACGGCTGAATCAGCCGATGCTCATGGGGAGAGCGGGCAATTCGGGGATCTAAAACGACTGAACGAACACCGGGGTGTTCGACAGCGAAAGTTCATCTGATGAAACGGCAAATGGCGGGAGAATGACGGGCGCATTTGACGGGTCGAGTTGTGTCACGATGGGGGTGATGAGAACGTCTCCCTCCCCGAGCACGGGCGAAGCTTCAATGACGCAATCCCCTGCTTGCGACCAGAAGATGTACAACACCGCGTCCCCTGCGGGCGCGCTGAACCGGCGTCAGTGGGCGGTATCAACGAGTTGCCGGCGTACCCTCTTAGGCAAGTTCGAAACGACCAGCGAATAAGATTCATCGATCCAAATCAGCAACTCTTCCTCGGGAATACTTCCGTCAAGTGCAATCGTGTTCCAATGCTCCTTGTTCATGTGGTAGCCAGCTTGTACTGCTTCGTAGGTGGATCGAAGCAGTTGTCCGTGCAGGGGATCCAACTTGATCGTGATCCTGGGAGGAACATCGTTGGGGGCTGCCAAAGCGAACATCTTGCCGCCGACCTTGTAAACCGGGACTTCCGGCGTGAATGGACGTTCTTCCACTGCTCCAGGCTGAGACAATAGGTAAGCATGAACCTGCTCGAACGTCATCCAAGCAGCCTCCTCGGCAATGCGGGCCGCGGCACCGAGAGCTAACGCGGATTAGCGGGTGTTCCAGGTCAGATTCGGACTTCTGCGAGGGAGCCCGCGGCGGAACTCGTGGCGCGGGTGCCCGACCGCGATTGCAACCTGAGGTGAACGCCCTTTTGGAAGTCCTATCCGGCGCAGCATCCGGCCGCTTTTCTCGACCACGATCTGGAAGAAGCCGATCTGACACGTGCCAAGCCCGAAGGTTTCGGCGGCCAGCATCATATTGTAGGTGGCATACACAGCATCATCTCGACCGAACCGATTTCCCGACGGGCAGTGTCCGATGAGAACGATCGGAGCATGATAGAACACGGGATCCTCGCCCCGATTGCGAGCACTCTGCAAACGGTCGATCAGTCTGGAGGCCTTTGTCAATTGCCGACCGGCACCCCGACCGATGAACAGGGGCAAAGCGATTCGAATCAACGGATTGCGCGCCAGCCGGGCGAATCGAGCCATCTCGTCTACGGTACCGCGACTGAGTTCGTCAATTCGCGCCGGATCGTCGAATGCGATCCAATCGACGGATTGGCTGTTGCTGGCCGTCGGCGCCCATCGCCCCAAGCTGACCAGTTCGCGGATCACTTCGCGATCAACGGCCACGTCTTGGAAAACGCGCTGAGAACGCCGCATCCGAAATCCGGCAGTCAGCGAATCCCGGCTTGGTAGGTCCGATCTCTCGATGATGGGACAATCCTCGAGTGGGAAGGCGTCAAGATCGATGGCATCCGTCGGGCAGCCGGCAACGCATTGCCCGCAATTCCAGCAATCCTCCGGCCGAACAGCGGTCGAGCTTGCATCCGTCAATTCGAACACGTGCGCAATCGCGCACACGTCAACACACCGCCCACAACGAATGCAGGCAGTTTCGTCAATCGTAATCTGTGCCATGTATTCGAATCTCCTTGCTTGTTTCGATTCTAGCGCCGGGTCGGTAAAACCCCGCGACAACGTTGTTCAGCTGAATGGACTTTCGTGGGGATGAACGTTCTCCAAGTCTGAGAAGCGAGTGAAACAACGTCCACTGTAAACGGGTCGAATGTCCCTCCGAAACGCACGAACGTGGCGTACATTACAATCGTCATGGAAACGAACGACTTCGTGCAAAAGCTGCTAACCGAAGCAACCCTCGACGGATTGGATTGGGCGTCCGACGTGGAGCGAATCCTTGCAGAGCAAGTGATCTTCCTTCGCGAACAGATGAGGCAGCAGCGCCAAGAGACCGTTCTGGGTACCCATGGATTGATCAGCGAACTCTATTGCCGTCTTGAGGACAAGCAGGAGCAGATTGGTGCCTTGAACGAAGAAATTGAGTTCCTGCGCCAGCACGCTTCCTTCCAGCAGTCTTGAAACAGCTTCTGCGTTCCCGTACGTTTACCCACCATGTCCATATCCGTTCCCGACCAACTTGAGCAAGCTCGGACCGAGCGATCCGAGATCGAGATACGCATGTCCGATCATGCCGTTGTTGCCAGCCCTGAGTACCGCGAGCTGGCCCAGCGCCACGCGTGGCTCTGCGATCTAATCGATGTGGGCGAAGAGTGGGAGCATATTCAGTCCTCGATCTTCGAAGAAGAAGACATGCTGAAGACTGAGGACGATCTGCGCGAGGAGCTGGAAGCTGCCCTGGTCGAAGATCGGGCCCGTCTTGAGGAACTCGATACCAAGTTCAAGCAGTTCCTTGTACCTCCTGATCCCAGCGACCTCAAAACGGCGATTGTGGAGATCCGGGCCGGAACGGGCGGAGATGAGTCGACCCTGTTTGCCGCCGATTTGCTCCGTATGTATTCACGCTACGCCGAGAAGCACAAGATGAAGGTCGGGCTGCTGGACAGCCACCCTACACCGCTTGGCGGATTCCGGCAGTTGATATTCACCGTTGAGGGAAAGGGAGCGTACGGGGTGTTCCGCTACGAGTCGGGTGTACACCGTGTGCAACGTGTGCCGGAAACGGAATCTCAGGGACGCATTCACACATCGACAGCCAGCGTGGTGGTAATGCCGGAAGCTGAGGAAGTCGAGATCTCTATCAAGCCGAACGACCTGAGAATCGACACCTTCCGCTCCTCGGGCCCTGGAGGACAATCCGTCAATACGACCGATTCCGCCGTTCGCATTACGCACATCCCGACTGGGATTGTAGTGAGCTGTCAGGATGAGAAATCCCAGCTCAAGAATCGAGCCCAAGCCATGCGTGTCTTGCGAGCGCGGCTCCAGGATCGCGTGGAACAAGAGAAGCAGGCCGAGCTATCGGCCAAACGGCGTAGTCACATCGGATCGGGCGATCGTTCCGAGAAGATCCGAACATACAACTTTCCCCAGAATCGCGTTACCGATCATCGCATCGGACTCTCACTTTATGACCTCACTGGTGTTCTGGAAGGTGACATCGAAGTTCTGACCGACGCGCTTCGTGCCAAGGCGGCCGAAGAAGCGTTGCAGGAGTAATCGTCCGCAGGATGGTGCTTTTCCACAAACACGGTGCTTGACAGTCACCATCGCGCAGGCTACCATTTGTGGCCTATTCTGGATCTGTAGCTCAGCTGGTTTAGAGCGCTCGCCTGATAAGCGGGAGGTCCCTGGTTCGAATCCAGGCAGGTCCACCAGATGAGAGATATTGAATCACAAGACATCGTCTTGTGTGTGGTGTTGTTATTGTGAACGTCGAAGTCAGGGCTCAACGACAGCCCTGTCGTGCCTCTCTACCAACTCACCTCAACGCCAAGGTAGTCGGCACAGCCAGTGGCTAACATCAAGCTGTGTGCTGAAGCTGATGGTTGAGTTGATGGCAACCTCACACTCGATATATTCACTCACAGATCGAGAAGGTCTTCCCCGATCTTGTCGCGTTCACTCATGTGTTTCAACTCACGGAAGCGTTGCCCGAATGCCGATGACGAACTCCGCTAGAATCGTTGCGTCATCCACATCCACATCCCCGTCGCCGTCCACGTCAGCAGCCTCGCGCTGCGCCGGACTGCCGACGATGACTCCCGCTGCTATCTGTTGGCACAAACGCACGTCGATCAGGGTGATCTGACCGTCGATGTTCACGTCGCCTCGTGATCCAGGATAATCGTCATCTTGATTCGTCACTGAGATGTCAGCGACGTCGTTGTCCCCTATTGCTCCGTAGTTTGCATCCGCACTCGTCGGATCGCCGGTGACGATCATGTAGCCGATGTCCCCATCCACAATGAAGTCATTGACACCAGCGACAGTGACGGTTTGTGCAGCTGTACTACCCGCAGGAAGGGTCACGGTAGCCAGCACCGTGCCTTCTGTGGTGTCCGAACTACTCAGCGGAATCGTGACAGCAGCCGTCGGCTCGGAGTCGGCCGAGATAGTGAACGTCGCCGAGACCCCAGCTTCCGTGGTTATCAGGCCTGATGTTGGTGCCACCGTAATTCCGGACATATCGTCGTCTTGGTTAGTCACTGAAACGTTCGCGACATCGCCAGCACCCAACGTGTTGTAGGCTGCATCTCCGCTCGTCGGGTTACCGGTCGCAATACTGTAGACAATCGGACCATCGACCACGAGGTCATCCACTCCGGTCACAATGACAGTCACCGCAGTTGTGTCTCCAGCTGGAAGGGTCACGGTGGCAAGGACTACGCCTTCCGTGGCATCCGAGCTGCTGAGGGGGATCGTGACATCAACTGTGGGGGGGAAAGTAGCGGAGATTGAGAACATCGCCGTCCCTCCAGCCTCCGTGGTGCTCAAACCCGACGTTGGTGTCGTTGATCCCAACTGGATACAACCAGGTCCTGCAGTTGGTACAAGACCCGCCGAATAAGAGGACCATGCCATCGCCATTTCCGGCCATAGCGTGGAAGCTCTTTCCCGAGGGCTTCTTGTCCGGATAGATCCGGGTCCAGCTGTTGCTACTCCGGTCGTACTGGTAGGTAGCACTGCTGTCTCCGCCACTAACGTGTCCGCCGAACAAGAGGACTTGATCATCGCTGACTCTTGCCGTGGCAGAGCTGCTACGCGCCGTCGGGTTCGTCCCTGAGGGGTACTTCTGCGTCCAGCTGTTGGCGCTCAGATCGTATACCCATGTGTCCCCTTGAAGGCTGGCGCCAGCGTCGTAGCCGCCAAACAACATGACCTTATCATCACCGACATACTCCATGACATGCTGGCGGAGCCGTAGGTCGGACTTGTTCATCTTGAAGGTCCACGTGTTCTCGCTCAGGTCGTACACCCATGTGTCAAGCGTGACAAAGCCGTCTGAGTCTCCGCCGTGCACGAGGACCTTATCGCCTCCGATATAAGCCATCGCATGGTTGTCGCGGGCCGAATAGACAGAAGCTAGTCCGCTTTTCGAGGTCCAGTTGTCGTCGCTCAGGTCGTACACCCAGACGTCTGCCAACGAGTTGTAGCCCGAATCGTAACCGCCGTACAGGATGACCTTGTCGTCTCCGACATAGGCCATCGCATGCTCCGCTCGTGGAGAAGGCTTTGATGCAGGACTCATCTGAGTCCAGGTACCATCGCTCAGGTCGTAGATCCAAGTCTCATCGGTGAAGCCGGAATCCCAGGCGTCCCCACCAAATAGGAGGACCTTGTCATTGCTGATGAAGGCCATGTCGGAGCCTCTCCGGCCCGAAGGGATCGGAATCGGCGCTCGCTGTCCCCAATCTGCTGCCCTTGCCTGTGGAGCTATACCGATGACGGCCGCTGTGACGATCGTGCAGACTAGCACAGTCGGCAAGAGCCGGTGTGGTCTTGGAGAGGAACCGAAATCGTTGAGCAACTTCTCTTTCATGCCTCTCTCCCCCCGACGGCCACCTGCAGAGTCGATCTTCTCAACATTGCCCAACTGCCGTCCTACGAACAGCCCGACCGCAAAGACTGGGATTCTTCCAACAACGATCAAGGGTCTTCGATAACGAACAGCTTACCTTCCTTGATGAGTAAGCATACCGGACGGGATTGATTCCGCCAACTTCCGGCAGTATTGCCTTATGTTAATCAGGAACTGGACTCCGATTTGGCAAGCCTAGGAGTGGAAACTTCTGGCAGTCGCCTCGCAGGTTCGACAAGTAGCTGTCAGGCGCTGTCAAGTTCAGCGAGCGAGTAGGATTGTACTTGGAGCACGATCATTCAATCGACATCAGAACGCGCAGAGAGCTTCCAGGACCTCCGCCTCTGGCCACTCAGAAGTTCGAAGATCGTCCGCTAGACTCCAGTCTAGCGCACGGAGCGAGTACATCAGCTTCGAAGGTGTTGCCATGATGCGTACGGATTCGCCTACTAGACCTCGTCGGAAATCCACGGACTTCCGATGAGTACAGCGTCCTCGAGAGACTGAAATGCACCGCCAGAAGTTCGAAAGTTGTCCAACAAGGCCCAATTGCGGTTGCATCGCGCGCCGTTATCCTATATCCTCAGCAAAATCCCTATTTTGGAGAGGACAACCATGACTGAGCAAGACCTACAGCAGGACGAAGTACTGGTTCGCACCATTGACAAAGGGCTCGGCAATCGTATCCACATTCGGATCTCTCGATTCAAAGATCGAGACTATCTCGACATCCGCAACTACTACGAGGACGATGCCGGCGAATGGAAGCCCACGCGCAAGGGCATCGCAGTTCCGGTCGAGTTCTACGACGAGCTGATAGAATCGCTGACCGCCGCCAAAGAGGAGATCGCCAAGCGGGCGAAGGATGTACCGGCCGCCGAGAAAGAAGAACCGGCCAGCGAGTAGCCTGGAAGACTGTCCAAGAAACGGATAGGCTGGATGGCCTGGTTGCCTGTTCGCAAGCGAATAGGCTGGATGGCCCGGTTGCCTGCTCGCAAGCGAATAGGCCGGATGGCCCGGATGCCTGCTCGCAAACGAGTAGGCTGGATAGCCCGGTTGCCTGTTCGCAAGCGAATAGCCACTCGCGGATTCGAATTTGCGAGGACGGATACGTGGCTGTCCTTGAATCCCCTCACTTGATGCCTTGTTCGCTTCGCAAACTAACGCCATCATCTGTATGAGAGACCGGGCAGCGAAATAGAGAAGGGCAAGACCTAAGATGCCCTTCTCCAAGGAACGCGAAGCGTTCCCAGTGGCTGTCCTGACGTCTCCTCACTTGATGGTCCCGTCCTTCTCCGCGATAATCGCAACGAAGTCTGGTCCCATCGTCTAGTGAGAAACGGAAAGCCACTCGCGGATTCGAATTTGCGAGGACGGATACGTGGCTGTCCTTGAATCCCCTCACTTGATGTCTTGTTCGCTTCGCGAACTAACGCCATCATCTGTTTGGGGACGGAAAGCCGCTCTGCGAATGTGAGGCCGAGCGGCTGTCCTGACGTCTCCTCACTTGATGGTCCCGTCCTTCTCCGCGATAATCGCAACGAAGTCTGGTCCCATCGTCTAGTGGCCTAGGATAGCGGGCTCTCATCCCGTCGACGGGGGTTCAAATCCCCCTGGGACCACCACTTGCAGCACAGATTTCTGTGCTGCTTTGTTTTTGCTGTGATGCGGACCGCATCGTCCGCTACTATGCGGGGATGAATGTACGCACAAGGAGCATCGTGGACGGAGCAACCACTCTTCAAGTCGAGAACGTAAGCAAGATCTATCATGAACGATCGACGAGTATCCCCGTACTCGATTCGATTTCTTTCGATCTGCGCGCCGGTACGTGGACGACGCTGTTGGGGCCATCGGGTTGCGGAAAAACTACGCTCCTCAAGATTCTTGCTGGATTGGAAGCGCCCGATTCCGGACGGGTCATTGTGGAAGGAAGCGACTCCTCCCGACTTGGAGCGACGGCTTATCTGCCACAGCACGATACGCTTCTTCCCTGGCGCACCGCTCTTGGCAACGCCATTCTCGCATCGGAAATCGGCGGCAAGTCGATCGACGACACCAAGAAAGAGGCACTCGAATTGCTCGATCACTTTGGGTTATCCGGATTTGAGTCGTTGTATCCGAGTCAGTTATCCGGAGGAATGAGGCAACGGTTGGCCTTGATTCGAACGTTCCTTACTCATCGCAGCATTCTGCTACTGGACGAGCCGTTGGGAGCTCTCGATCCGCTGACGCGGGCGACCGTGCAGAAGTGGCTGCTCGGTGTGTGGAGCGAGTTGAAGAAGACGGTGCTGCTGGTGACTCACGATGCCGAAGAAGCGTTGTTGCTGTCCGATCGAATTCTCGTGCTGACCGAACGACCCGCCCGGCTGCAACTCGATCAAGCCGTGAATCTGGAGCGGCCGCGCGATCGCGGATCGAGCGATCTGGCAGCGCACAAATCCCAATTGCTGAGTTTGCTGCTGAAGGAAGGAGCTGCCGTATGAAGGACAAGTGGGTGCGCATCCTGGCTCCACTGCTCCTGCTGCTGCTGCTGCTTGGCGCTTGGGAGATTTCGGTGCATTGGTTCGACGTGAAGCCGTTCATCCTGCCCGCTCCCAGTCAAGTGCTTATCACCTTCATAGACAACTTCCCCATGCTGACGTGGCACGGAGCGGTAACGTTCTTGGAGATCTTGCTTGGACTGCTGCTGGGAGGACTGGGCGGCATCCTCCTGGCAATTATCGTCTTCTACTCTCCGGTGCTGGACAAGGCCCTGTATCCATTGATCATCGGATCTCAGATGATTCCGGTGTTTGCCATCGCCCCCATCTTGATCGTATGGATGGGCTTTGGGTTGTGGCCCAAGGTTACGGTGGCGGCACTGATCAGCTTCTTTCCGCTCGTTGTCAACGTTTCTGACGGATTGCGCGAGCCCACCGAGGAAGCCGTCGACCTGTTTCGCTCGATGGGAGCGACTCGAAGACAGATCTTCTGGAAGCTGCGATTGCCTGCCAGCTTGCCGGCGTTGTTCTCGGGACTGAAGGTATCGGCCACGCTGGCTGTGGTTGGTGCCACCATCGGCGAATGGGTGGGATCTCACCAGGGGTTGGGGTATTTGATGCTGCAAGCCAACGCCCGGCTGCGCATGAGTCTGGTTTTTGCCGCCATCGTGATGCTGGCGATCCTTGGCTTGTTCCTATTCGGGGCAATTCGGATAATCGAGCGACGAGTGGTGCATTGGCGCTCGGCGAAGGCAGACGCACGAGGGGGCTGAGGTGAGACGGGTTCACTGGCTGTTGGGGGCGATTCTTGCACTGACGCTTGCGTTGCATGTGATGGCTGCACCCATTCGTGTCAGTTTGGACTTCTTTGCCAATCCCAACCACATTCCGCTCTATGCCGCACTGGACAAAGGGTACTTCGCTGAAGAAGGGATCGAGGTAGACATCTTCGTCCCCGCCAATCCGTCTGATCCGGTCAAGCTGGCTGCCGGGGGGCTGTGGAAGTCGCACTGACGCCGCAGATCAACTACCTCATTGCCAGATCAGAAGAACTGCCGCTGACGGCCATTGGTGCGTTGATCGATCACCCGCTTGGAGGGTTGGTGTCACTGCGCGATCACGGAATCGAAGTATTGGAGGACCTTTCCGGCAAGCGAATCGGGTATGCGCTGGCTCCATTGGAACCGATTCTTTGGGAGACGGTGTTCGAGTGCGCGGGTATTGAACCTTCGGAACTCGAATTGATCAACGTCGGGTTCAACACCGTGACCGCCCTCATTACCGGCAATGTCGAGGCCATCGGGGCGTTTCGAAATTACGAGGTCCTGCAGCTCGAGGAGCTCGGGTATGAACCCGTTTTCTTCCCCCAGGAAGACTACTGTGTACCCACCACGTACGAAATCCTGTTAGTCTCGCATCCGGAGTTCGTTTCAGAACGAAGCGCGGAAGCGGCCTCCTTTCTACGCGCGCTGGTGCGCGCCATTGACTGGACGATCGAGCATCCTGCCGATGCCCTGGCGTTGTTTTTCGAGCGGTTTCCTGATCTGGATGACATGCTCAATCGTCGCTCATTCGAAAGAACGCTGTCACTGTACGCAGTTGGTGCTACCCATACGGATGATGAGGTGTGGAGCACCATGCAGGCCTATTTGGTCGAACACGGTCTGATGGTCCAAGCGTTCCCCGGTGAGGAGTTGTACACAGATTTGCTGCTGCCCAGCAAATGAAAGGAGCAGACCTACCTGCTCGAAGACAAGTACACGGATTCATCGCTACTCAGTAGATGAAGGAGCAGGCCTACCTGCTCGAAGACAAGTACACGGATTCACCGCTACCCAGTAGATGAAAGGAGCAGGCATGCTGCACATGGCGAATCGGCAATTGGAGATCATTACCGGGTGCATGTTCTCTGGGAAAACGGAGGAGTTGATACGCCGGTTGGAGCGAGTGCGCATCGCCGGACGCAATATCCTGCTGTTCAAGCCGACCATTGACGATCGCTATGCCTCAGGGGCCGTGGTGACCCATTACGGTCGCGAGTTCGCAGCCCATCAACTGACTTCCGGGGAAGAAACCCTGGATCAGTTGATCAAGATTGTGGGCGCCGATACGCTCGCCGAGACGGCCGTTATTGCCTTCGATGAAGGCAATTTCTTCACCGATCGCTTGACCGGTCTGTGTCAGGATCTCGTCGCCAAGGGCAAGCGCGTCATCGTGGCCGGGCTCGATCTGACATTCGCTGAAGAACCCTTCGGCCCGATGGGCACGCTGATGAGTTTGGCCGATCGGGTGGACAAGCTTCAGGCGGTGTGTGTCCAGTGCGGCGGCGTTGCTACGCGGTCGCAGAGACTCATCGACGGTGTTCCCGCGCCGACCGACGGTCCTGTCATCCAAGTCGGCGGCGTCGGCAGCTACGAAGCCCGCTGCCGGAATTGCTATGTCCGCTAACTCATGCTTTGCCTTATTCTGGTGGTAGGAGAGCTTCTGTTACTAGGATTCCAGGGAAGAATATCTTTGAGACCCTCGCCAAGCATGAGAGTTGGAGTTGATGACCAACCAGAGAGTCAGCTGTGCTGACTCTCTGAGCTCCTCCTCGACGGAGTCGACGAGGAGCCTTAGATCCAATACGTCTTTCCGTCCTCGCAAATCTCCACACCCGCAATAGGATCCGGCGTGCCGCTCATGTGGGTGGCGATCACGGTCGAGCCTTGCTTCACCAGCCATCTGGCTATTTTCGCAAATGCCCGGGGATCCATATGCCCGGGATCGCTGGAGACTTGCGCGTGAGTGAATTCGATAATAGCGACGTTTACGTTGTCGAGCAGCCGGTCCAGTTGAGAGCAGTCGCCGGTGTCGCCCGAATAGCCGATCAATCGCCCCTTGTACTCGAACCGGTATCCGAAGGCGTCCAAGTTGAAGTGATTCATGCTGATGGCCGTGAAACTCAAGTCTCCCGCCTGGTATTCGCCTTCATCGGCAAGCTCGACGAACTTGAGCGGAATGCGAGGTTTGAATCCGACCTTGCGCAGGTCGGGCCACGCCAAGTCGCACAGCTGGAAGGTAACCTCTTCGAGCTTGGATGGACCGATGATGTACATCGGATTCTCTCGTTGACGCCGAATGCAGTACTCGAGCAACAAGAACGGCAGGCCGAACGTATGATCGGCATGTAGATGGCTGATGAACACGTACTCGATCTGCGATAGGTCGATTCCCAAGCGATGCAGCTGCGGAATGGCCGTCGGCGGCAAGTCAAGCAGAATCTGCTGATCGATCAGCAGAGAACTCCAGTCTCGACCGTCGGTGAGGCCTGCTCCCGAACCCAAGCAAACGAGAGGGATTCGCTCGCTCAAGCTACTCCGTATTGACCCGCGCCGCGTCAGTGGCTCGCAGGCGTCGTGCCAGCTCTTCAAGCATGCTCAGAGCGACTTCGGGATGATTCTCAATGACAGACTTCATCGCCCACTGCGACATAATCCAGCACTTGGTTTCGGTGACGGCTACAACATCGGCGGTTCGCGGCTGACCACCATCGATCACGCTGAGTTCCCCGAAGAAATTCCCGGTCTCCAATTCGGCCAATTTCTCGCCGTCCTTGATGACTTCTGCTTTGCCATCGAGAATGAGATAGAAGCCAACTCCGCCTTGGCCTTCTTGAACGACCTTGTCGCCAGAAGATACCGTCCTTATAACGGCGGATTTGATCATGGATTCTAGACTCCTCTCGCTCGTCTTGGCGAAAATCGGGGTGCTCTTGAGGAGGGCAATGACATCCTTGTTTTCCATGTTGTCGCTCCTTTCAGCGGCATTCAAAGCTGAATTCGATGATATAATACGCTCAATGAGTTTTCCAGCCGAAGGGGGCACGTGTGTCCTGGAGCCGTACACTGAGAGTCCGACAACTTCTCCGCGCTCAGCTCGAAATGGGAGAAGAAATCGCGTTGCTCTTCTCTGACATCCGCGGATTTTCTACTTACGCTGCCGAGATGGGCGATCGCGCCGCGTTCCGGTTGACCCAGCTGCATGAGGGGATTCTCAAGGATCGCATCTCGGAATACGGCATTTTGGTGAAGTCACTTGGAGACGGCGTGATGGCCGCATTCGAGACGCCGACGTCGGCGATTCGTGCGGCCGTGTCCATTCAACAAGCGTTTCGTGAGCGGAACGCGGAGAATCCCGACGATCCAATCGACGTTGGTATTGGAATCGCCGCTGGAACCCCCGTGATGACGGACATTGACTTCATCGGGCATTCGGTGAATTTGGCGCAACGACTATCCGGACAAGCCAAGAGCGGCCAGATCCTCGTACCGGCGTCTTTGCAGGCCGGAACATCCCTGCCGGAACGCCTGCACTTCATCCCGATGGGCGAGCGCGTGCTGAAGGGCATGGGATCGGAGCTGCTGGCCGAAGTGATCTGGATTCGTGAAGTGGCCAGGATCTCAGATGCACTCGATCAAATCACCCTCATCTTGACCGAAGGTGGAACCATCGTCGTTGAGCTGGCCAAGGATGCAAAGCAGGAAATTCGCGATGCCATGGAGCAGCTCCAGCGAGCTCGCGCAGAAGAGGACGGAGCGTTTTCCGCGTTTCTTCAACGCTCGATTGCCCGATTCACCAAGCGGCTGATCGGCTTGCCATTCAGTGCCTTCCGAATCACCCGCGAGCAAGACGCAAGCAAGCTGAAGTTTTCGTTGAGGGGGAGCACGCTGAGCATTGACACGACTGACGGCACGTTTGCTCTCAAGGGTGTCGATCCTTACGAAGCACAAGACTTCATTGAGCGAGCTCGAGAGTTATCGGCATCGCTGCAAGAGACCGCCCAAAGCCGATTTGCAGGCGATTCTTAAGCCAGTTTCAGTCGCGATTTGCCAGAATCTATCTGAAAGATCGTGTTGATCCATCCGCCTGCTTGTCCTAAAATCGCACAAAGACCGATGTAGGGGGAGACAACCACCATGGGTAAGCGTGAAGTCCTGGAAAGCACGATCAAACAAATCAAGAAGGCATATGGCGAAGGCTCGATTATGTGGCTCGGGGACGGAGCTCAGATCCTTCAAATTGAGGCAGTTCCCAGCGGATCGTTGGCATTGGATATTGCGCTGGGTGTCGGTGGAATTCCCAAGGGCCGTATTATCGAGGTATTTGGGATGGAGTCTTCCGGCAAGACGACGCTGGCGCTGCACATGATCGCCGAGGTCCAGCGGCAGGGAGGAACGGCCGCCTTTATCGATGCGGAGCATGCGTTGGATCCCACCTACAGTCGTGCGTTGGGCGTCGATCTCGATCACATGCTGATTTCTCAGCCCAACTCGGGAGAGCAGGCTCTGGAGATTACCGAGCAGCTGACGCGTAGCGGAGCCATCGACATCATCGTCATCGACTCGGTAGCCGCGCTCGTTCCGATGGCGGAAATCGAAGGCCAGATGGGTGATTCCCAGGTCGGTCTGCAAGCGCGCTTGATGAGCCAGGCGATGCGTAAACTATCCGGCGCCATTTCTCAGTCCAAGACGATCGTCGTGTTCACCAACCAAATGCGATCCAGGATCAGCTCGTCACGTTTCGGCCCTTCGACAACCACGTCCGGCGGATGGGCGCTGAAGTTCTATGCCTCGCTCCGTCTGCAGATGTGGGCTTCCGGTCGAATCGAAGAAGGCACCGAGCGCATCGGAACACACGTCAACGTCCGTGTCGTCAAGAATAAGGTGGCGCCGCCGTTCAAAGAGGCGACGTTCGACGTTATCTACGGCAGGGGCATCGTGCGTTCGCGCGATCTGATCAACACGGGTGAGGCGCTCGGACTGGTCAGCCGCAGCGGATCGTGGTATTCATTCGGCGATCAGCGACTGGGCCAAGGCATTGGCAACAGCGCCCAAGCTCTCGAAGAAGACAATAAGCTTGCGGACCAGCTGGAAGCAACTATTCGCGAAAAGGTTGGCTTGGCCAAGGGTGTACAAAGCCAGGAGAGCAGCGACGTCCAAGAAGCCGAAGAAACCGAAGAGTGATCCTTGGGCCTATCTGATGCTGTTGCTACGCTATCGGCCTCGAAGTATCGCCGAAGCGCGGCAGCGAATGTCGGAGCAAGGCTACGAACACGATGTCATTGAAGCAACGATTTGTCAAGCGATCAGGACGGATCAATTGGATGATGCTGCATTCGCCAAACTCTGGGTGCGGGACCGAATGTGGCATCATCCCCTTTCTCGGTCTGCCATCTCCCAAGAACTTCGCGAAAAGGGGATCCATCAAGATCTGATCGCAAGCACGCTGCACGTCGAATATCCGGCCGTTCGGGAGGTCGAGTTGGCCACCGAATTGGCCGAAGCGCGAATTCACAGACTCCGGGGACTGGCTCCCGACACACGCAGGAATCGCCTCGTTTCTTTTCTGTCGAGGCGGGGATTCGCTCGCGGACTCGTATACCAGGTCGTGAAGTCAGTGGAGAAGGAGTCTAATCGTGCCGAAGACTGATCAACGCACAGGGTTGGGATTTGACGTGCATCCATTCCAGCCCGATCGTCCGCTGATTCTCGGCGGTGTCAAGATCCGTGATCACGACGGCCTGGCCGGACACTCGGATGCAGACGCGTTGATTCATGCCGTCTGTGACGCCTTGCTGGGAGCAGCAGGATTGGATGACATCGGTCACCAGTTTCCTGACACGGACGAGCAGTATCGAGGCATTCGCAGCACGATCTTGTTGAAGCGGGTTGTGGAGTTATTGCAGGAGAACGGTTTTAGTCCGGTTAACGTCGACGTAACAGTGATTGCACAATCCCCGAAGCTGTCTCCATACTTCTCGGAGATGAAGACGGTTCTGAGTCCCATCCTCGGATTGTCATGCGATCGGATCGGAGTCAAAGCCACCACCAACGAGGGGCTACGGTCGTGGGGACACGATGAGGGAATCGCCGTAATGGCGGTATCTCTTATCGAAACAGTCGAACGATATCTCGATACGTAATCAGAACCATCAAGCTGATGAGAATCAGAAACCCGATGGCATGAATGATGCCTTCCCGTTGCGGTGGGATCGGCTTGCCGCGAATCCATTCATACAGTGCGAAAGCGACGCGGCTTCCGTCCAGGGCCGGGAAAGGCACCAGGTTGATCAAGCCGAAGTTCAGGCTCAGGAACGCCAGCAGTTGAAAAAAGAATGATGCGCTCACACGGATACTTTCGCCAAGAATCCGGGCAACGCCGACCGGCCCCTGGAACACTTCACCGGCATCGACTTGACCCGCGAACACGCTGCGAATGACCTCAGCCAATGCGTGGATGTAGCCCACGAATTGGCCAGATGCGAGCACGATGCCTTCTCCGAGACCGGCACGGCGATAGGCCATGCCGAGATGTGAGAACGAAACCCCGGTGAAGAAATCGACGGCGATTTGTTCCGTCACCGGCAATTCGATCGTCGTCTCAACTTCATCTCTTACGTACGAGATGACGAATGACGAATGCTCTGTAGCCTCCTCAAGGGCGATCAGAAGCGAACCAAGGGTGCTATCCAGCACTTGACCATTGATTGCAGAGATGGAGTCTCTGGCGCGCAAGCCGTTTGCGCCAAGCAAGGATGTGGAAGCGACATGATCGAGTTGAGTTGTATACGCAGCATCCAGGAAGTATGCACCCACGACAAACCGCTCCTCGCCCGCGAGATATTCAGGCTGGATGGAAACCGTAAGAGGAGTGCCGTCGCGTAGGAGATCCACTGCGATCGGAGCTCCCGCTGAGCGTTGAATTGACGAGGTGATGTCGTTCAGCGTGAGAGCCCTTCGGCCGTCGACCGCCAAGATCCGATCTTTGAATTGAAGAGACTCCGCTGCCGGCGCATCGGGGATGATTCCACTTACCTGCAGGATTGGGAACGATATGGACCAGATCACAAGGAGGATGACTACGAAAGCAAGCAGCAAGTTTGTCACTGGCCCGGCCAGGCTGATGAGGGCGCGGGCGTATGGAGGCTTGTTGTAGAGCGTGCGGCCTTGCGGAATGGATTCGTCGTCTTCCAGGCGATCTTCTCCCGCCATCTTGACGTAGCCGCCGAATGGAATGAGGCGTAGCGAGTAGCGGGTTTCCTTCCCCTGGATAGCGAACAGCTTGGGACCGAATCCGATGGCGAATTCCTTGACATAGACCCCGAAAACCCTGGCCATGAAGAAGTGCCCGGCTTCGTGCAGGCCGACAAGCACCATGATGGAGGCTACGAAGACAAGAAACGAAATCATCGGATTCCCTTCATCCGCATCAGCAACACCCGTTGTGTTCGATCGGACAGCTTAACGGTATCCGATAATCGCATCCCGACAACCCAGACGATGGCATGGCTGTCACAGAGCAGCGGAATGTTGTCTCGGTCGAAGTACGGCGCGTGCTCGTTGATCAAGAAGTCCTTGAGCTTGATCTCCGCGCCCAATCCCAAAGGCGCAAAGCGATCGCCAGGCTGACGTGTTCTCAAGTGGAGCGGAAAGGCGACCAGATCCGCGTCGGCGGCCTCGATCCAACGATCCGATCGAACCGAATCCATGTCCACGGCCCTCATCGGAACAATTCGGAGTTCCAGCGCTGAATCGTCATGCGGAAGCTGAGTTTCACCGAGTTCGACGATCATGTCCCATGGCGGAAGGGGCTCCCCGGGGCTTGGCGAAAGCGTAAGAACGTCCCTTTGCATTCGAATGCGAAGTTCGGGAAGCGACAGCTCGCCATGCGCACGTTGGCTGGTGATCAGTCGGCGAATGGCTTCGATGTGCGTGAGTTCTATCCCGCTTAAATCCCCTCGTGCTTGCCGAACTCCTTCTCGAAGCATCAACCGGAGGACGGTATCCGGGAGCAAGACGAGTTCGCTTCTGCGCAGGCTGAGATCCGGATCGTTCGATTCGATCCGGAGGTGCGTCATCCGCTCGTCCACGAAGAACGCGACCGCCTCATCGAGATCGGCCAGAAGATCGGCATTGCGGCCCAATGCCTCGACGATCCGTGGATTGAGTCGTCTAAGCTCAGGCAAGATGCGATGCCGGATGCGGTTCCGAGCATAAGTGAGATCGGAATTGGTTGCGTCTTCTTGCCAGGTCAGCTCTCGCTCGACGGCATAGGCAAGAACGTTCGACCGTGATACTTGGAGCAACGGACGGATAAACGGGATGCGGACAGGGGGGATCCCCTTCATTCCTGTGGGACCGGCTCCCCGTGCCAAGTGATAGAGAATCGTTTCCGCCTGATCGTCCATGGTGTGACCGAGTGCGATGCGAGTGGCGGCGACCTCGGCAGCCAATGTCTCGAGTGTGGCCAGTCTGGCGTGGCGCGCCGCGCCCTCGCGGCCGTGCGATCGTTGCTGATCCAAGTCGAATTCCGTCAGGCGGTGTTGAACGGCCCTCAGGCCGTAGCCCTCTGCCAAACCCTGAACGAAGTCCGCGTCTCGAGCTGAAGCAGCTCCACGCAAGCCATGGTCGACATGGCCGACGACGATGTCGAACGACAACTCTGTTGAGAGGCGATGCAGCACATCGAGCAAGACGATCGAGTCGCCCCCACCGGAAACGGCGACGAGCACGCGCTCCCCGTCAGGGATCATCGAATGGTCACGAATAGCTCGTTGTGCAGATTCCATCACCATGGCGGATCGATTGTGGCCGGATCGAAATCCGAATGCAATGCTTGGAGGCGAGGCCCGTTGACTGTAAGCTCCTAGCACCATGAAAGCTCAGTTGGCATTCTGGCTCGTCGTTCTCTGCGCGTTGATAGGCGGTTCCCTCGCGTATGGCGAGACCTTGGATCCGATCTCTGCCAAGCTCCTGGCGGCGCTGCCGATCATGGACCGGGGAATGACGCAAGTCGCGCTTTCGCCAACGTCCTCAGGCTTCAACCTTTCCGTGAATCGAGCGATTACGTCGCACTCCCAGGTCCGAGGAATCGCTGGCACAAGTGGATCGTTCGACCTTCGCCTGCGCCTCCTGGCGCCGCTGGAACTTGCGCCCGCGTTTCTTGCCGTTGAATTGGGTCCAAGAAGTGTGACAGGCTTGATGACCCTGTTCCTTGGCCCGGTTTCCATCGACTTGGGCCGGACGTGGTTCGAGCCGGTGCGTTGGGCGCTGGCGCAATGGGTTGTGCATCCGCAATTGACGATGATCATCGGCGGCTTTCAGCAATCGGAGAAGATTACGCCTCAGGTCGGCTGGAGACTCTTTCCGACCGGTTCGGCGCGCTGGGAAATCGGGATGATGTTCGGGCGACATGGGATCAATCTCACCTTCGGAGGAATCCTGTAATGCGCCGAATCTTGCTGGCAATCCTACTCGCAACACTTGTTTGTGCGTTCGGCGCCGCCTTCCCGATGACTGTTCTGTACACCAACGATCTGCACGTGCGGTTGGATCGATTCGACTCGTTAGCAGCAGTAATCGCCGCTGAGCGCGAAGCCGAAATTCCCATTCTGCTGTTTGACGCCGGGGATACGTGGCAAGATCATCGCCGACCGATCACCAATGTCTGGGGCTACCATGAAACGGTATCCTGGATGAATGCTGTGTCCTACTCCGCCATGGCGCTCGGAAATCATGACACCTATTGGGGGGCACACCGGCTGTCTCGACTGATCTCAGAAGCGAATTTTCCGGTACTGTGCGCCAATTGGATGCCTGTTGAAGGTGCGAGTGCCCTGTTTGAAGCGTCGACGATTCTCCAGGTGGGAGACGCATCGATTCTGGTCGTCGGATTGATTACCGCGGAGTTTCTGCCGGTTCCCGCCTATCCACAGTTGCGATACCGTGATCCGGTCGATTCACTACGCGAGCAGTTGGAACTCCACGCGGGAGCATTCGACTTCGTGTTCGTGGTGGCCCACATCTCGATCGACAATGCCCGCTTCATCTCGCAACAGATCCCGGATGTCGATCTGTTCATCACCGGTCATTCGCACCAGCGAACCGAGGAGCCGATTCGGGAAGGCAGTACGCTCATCGTCCAATCCGGTCGATTCGGTCAAGCGTTGGGCCGCTTACGTTTGGAAGTTGACACTGGTACGGGGCGGATTGAGCCGCTGTCCAATGAATTGATACCAACAGAGAAGACCCCCGCCAATGTTCGGGCGGGGGTCCGAAAGCTCTTTACTGTGTTGGCGGTGATCGCATCGGCGACCGCCTTGTGGTTGTTTTAGAAGCTAACCTTGAATCCGATGCCGTTCTCGACAAGGCCGATCGTGAAGCCCTGGTCTTTTGCGACATTGTAAGCGTCGAGGCCGCTGTAGATTCCCCATCCGAGGTGAACCAGCCCGACAAGCGGGTAGGTGTAGTAGCTGAACGGAAGCAATGAAGCAACATAAAACGCTCCGACATCCAGCGCAACGGCAATTCCGAGATGGATGAGTGCCTTGTCCATCTCATCATTGAGGAACTGTCCCAATCCGGGAAGCACAAACGATGCTAACCCAGGAATCCACGCATCATTGGTTTGAGCGCTGGCACCGAATGTGGCGACCAGCAGAATGACTCCAACACACAGTGTGACCATGACCTTCTGCATCCCAACCTCCTTAGATTGTCCTGCTCTTACGAGTCTTCCGCTTCGAGTTGTTCGAAGTATTCGTCATCGATATCGAAATTTGCGTAGACCTCTTGAACGTCTTCGTGCTCGTCAAGCGCATTGACGAGTTTGAGAACCTTGTTCGCCGAAGCACCTTCCACGTGAACCGTGTTCTTGGGAATCATGGTCACCTCGGCGCGTACGGGCATAAGGCCTTGTTCCTTGACCGCCTGAGTCAGTGCAGGGAGATCCGAGGCTTCGCACGTTGCCTCGATGCTGTTGTTTTGATCGTCGATGTCATCGGCGCCGGCATCAATGAGAGCGATCTCCAGTTCGTCGCGATCGACTTCGTCCGGCAGATCTGACAGCAGAATGATTCCCTTGCGGTCGAACAGCCAAGCGACACTGCCTGCCGACGCCATGTTGCCGCCGTTCTTGCTGAAGATATGACGGATTTCGGCAGCGGCTCGATTCTTGTTGTCGGTAACCGATCGAACGAGTACGGCCACGCCGTCATTGGCATAGCCTTCATAGGTGGCTTCCTCGTACGATACGCCTTCTAACTCGCCGGTGGCTCGCTTGATGGCGCGTTCGATGTTGTCCTTGGGAAGATTAGCCGCCTTGGCGCGCTCCAATGCTTGAGCCAATCCGGGATTGTTTTCGGGATTCGGATCCCCGTTACGTGCTTGAAGTGTAATTTCCTTGATCAACTTCCCGAATGCGCTGGAGCGCTTCTTATCCTGGCGCTCTTTTCGATACTTGATGTTTGCCCATTTAGAATGTCCGGCCATTCGCTTCCCCCAAATCCTTCTTCAGTTCAGTGCACCGACATCATAGCAAGCACTCTTCAGTAGGACAAACCGGGCGTTTCAACTGCAGGCTCGCTCTGTTGGCTAGAATTCGCATGGAGCCTTGTCGAGGATCTCGCGAGCTCGTCGGAGTGCTCTCTCGTTGTAGAACGGCCAAACGGCCATGATGGCAGGGTCCTCGGCCAATGCGAGCACGTCGTTCAATGCCGTACACAACGCTGCCCAGTCTTCCAGCGGCATCAACACGAAATCGGCCCAGTTGACGGCGTTTTCCAGAAACGTTGAGCTGACAGCCATGGCTTGCTGATGAACGACTTCGGCCTGTTCCATGTCGCCACCGAGAAAGGCGGGAACCTGGGCGTAGAAGGAGCCCAACGAACGTAATGGCGCGCCATCCATGTATGTCGGATCGAGTTCGACGGCACGTTCGAAGCAAACTTGAATGTCGCGCATCCCGCCCATTATGGCGGTGAGTGGATGGAACTCGAGATAACGCCCTAGCGTGTTTCCGTACCAGAAGATGGCGCCGACGTCCTTGGCTCCAATAAGAGCGGCACGGAAGCTTTCACCCTCGGTGGTTACGAAATCAGGATCGAGCCGCAGTGCAGTCAGAGCATAGTCTCGCCCCAGGGTATGAGAGGCCTTGATTTCGTCAAGATCGGTCAGATAGCCCTCTCCCAATTCGAAACAGGCCTGCGAGAGTCTGACCAATACGAAGGAACGTGCTTCCGCATCATCAGAGGATAACAGCTCCAGGGCCTGCTCATACAGGTCGATGGCACCTTCGAGGTCAGCTTGATAGGCCTCGTAATTGAAGTCGCCGGACCAGCGATCGTACAGCTGATCCGCTTCCGCGATCAGTGAATCAGCCTCAGTCGCTGACACGGCGAAGGTCATCCCGGTGATTATGATTGCCGCGGTGAATGTGCGTTGCGTCAAATCATGTCTCCTTTCCACCACGCCGCCCCTCACGAGGCGAATCTGGATTTGACAAGGCACCTACAGTTTCGGCAAAGTATAACCAGTCTAGTATCCAAATGAGGGGGAAACTCATGCAACGAAGACTTCGCGTTCTGTTGGCCGTCGGTGTCTTGATTCCAGTCATCTTGCTAAGCGGCTGCCTGTTCAACATCTTCCAAACTGCCAAGATGGTTCAATCCGGCGATATGTCGGTCCTGATCGGTTCGGGGTTAATGCCCATAACTATTGACACGGACACGTCGTGGACCCTTACACCACAAGCCAGATTGGCGTTTGGTCTATCGAACTCCATCAATCTGGGGCTCCATACAGGCGCCTTGATATCTCTCTCCGCTGGGGGGGAGCCTGGCTGGATGGGGGTGGCGGGCGATCTGAAATTCTCCATCGTCGACAATCCGGAGTCGATCTCACTGGCTCTTGGTTTTGGCGGGGGCTATGGTATTCACTTCGTCACCTGGGGAGTCTTTGGAGAGGTGTTCCTTGACCTGAATGTCTTCCCGCTGTTCTTTGCCTATCAGCCGACGATTCCGCTTGGAGGCGAGGGATTTGTGGTGTGGCATGACGTGGCGATCGGCATGGCTCTGGCTTTGTCCGAAAAGGCTCGTCTGATTATTCAGGTCGACACACGGAATTTGGCGCTATTCAGTTACGGTATGGGATTCGAGATCAGCTTCTAGCACTTGAGCCGGAGGCCAGAGCCGCCAGAATCTTGCGGTCGGCCGCGGGGAAGGCGTAGGCTTCGAGTTCATTGGGGTGAACCCAGGTCCAATCGGCACATTCGATGGCCTGGGGTTTGCCTTTTGTGTGCCGGCAGTGGAACACGTGCAGTGTGACACGGAAGTGGGTATAGGCGTGCTTGATGCTCATGAACGGCTCGAGAATCTCCACTTCAATGGCCAGTTCCTCGAGGAGTTCTCGATGCAGCGCCTCTTCGAAGGTTTCCCCTGCCTCGACCTTACCCCCGGGCAATTCCCACAACCCGCCCAACATGTCGTCGAGTTCGCGTTGTGAGATTAGCAGACGGTTGGTTGAGGCGAACGGATCTCCGTTCCAGATGACGCCGGCAACAACGTCGATATGGGGGATCGTGGCCTTCTTGGCCATCATTGGCTGATGGCGGTGCTGCAAGCGTCAGGCATCAGCCCTTGTCTCGTGTGAGCAGCTTCATGTATTCGCCAACTGTGCCAACGTTCTCCAAGGCGAACGTTGTATCCACGATCCTGTCCATCTGGGATTCACTCATGGCGTGCGAGGCATTGGCCCGGAACTTGTCGATCAGCTCGTCGTCGGACAACGGACTTTCGGCTCGTCCCTTGGCATGGTCTGCCTGTTTGGTGAACGACGCGCCGTCTTCTGTCGTGATGGTGACAATGGCTCGCTTGGTTCCCGGGAACAAGGCGTCAATCTCGGCGTTGGCCACTACCTTGATCTTGGACAACATCTCCCACACGAATGGATCGCTCAGTGCCTCTTCCTCGAAGTCCGATGGAAGCACATTCCCTTTGGTGACAGCGACGGCGATGCAGTAGGGCAACGAGTGATCGGCCGTCTCTCTTGTCTTAGGCTCGTACTTGGACGGGTCGGACAGGATGTCGGCCCCGCGCGTGGTCGTCTCCACCAACACTTTCGCCACCTTGTGTGGGTCGATGTTGTTTTCGGACATCACTTCCATCACGGCGGTGATCGGCTGATGGGTCAAGGCTTCGGTGGGGAAGGCTTTGTAGCCGCACTCGGTGATCAAGAACTCCTGGCCAAGTCCGCTCAGCATCTTATCCGCGTCCCAGACGACATTGCCGATGACCTCGAACACGCCCTCTTTCCCTTCGAACAGCTCGACAGGGCCGGAATACCCGGTGGATGCCAGCATGGCGGCGCGGACACCGGCTTCCGTTGCCATCGGGTCGGCCGTGTTCTTCATGTTGGTAAGGTGTCCGGCGACGACGCCTCCGAGCGTGAAGTGGCTCGATCCGGAGATGCCGCAGGCGGCCACAGCTTGATCCTCAGTCAAGCCGAACATCCGTGCTGCCACCAGCGGGCTCACGAACTGGGTCAAGCTGGCGTGATGCCAACCCACTTCACGCACGCCCGGATCCGCGGCCAAGCACAGCCTCATCTCCAATTCGTAGGCAATGAGAATCCCCACCAGGAGATCGCGGCCATTGAGGCCCTTGTACTCGGCCGGTGCTAGTGCGGCGGGAATGATGTCGGACGGGTGAGACGGATCCTGCTTCCAGTAGATGTCGTTGTAATCCATCGCCCGGATCAGTAAGGCGTTCATCAGGGTGGCATTGCCCAGGTCGATCTTTATGCCGTGTCCGATGACGGTTCCTTGTTCATGTCCGCCGAACATTTGGATGTATTCGAATGCCTGGCGCATGTCTTCGTGGTCGAGCGCGGCCAATGCGCAGCCGACCGAATCGAGCAGGAAACGCTTGGCTTCCTTGCGTGCGGGTTCTGGAATCTGATCGTAGGTCAGGGACAGCGCGAACTGCGCCATCTTGCGGCTGATGGAATCCATTTACGCCTCCTTTGCCGCCTTGACCACGGCGTCGGCCATCTCGGTGGTAGTGTACGCACCGCCCATGTCGTAAGTGCGAATGCGTCCCTCACGAATCACCTGGGTGACGGCTTGCTCGATGCGATCGGCTTTTTCGGCTTCGCCGAGGTAATCCAACATCATCTTGGCCGATCGAATGGTTGCAATCGGATTGACCTTGTTTTGTCCCACGTACTTGGGCGCCGATCCGTGCGTAGGCTCAAATACAGCGGAGGAATCGCCGATGTTGCCGGCACAGGCGAATCCCAGGCCGCCGACGAGCTGTGCAGCCAGATCGGACAGGATGTCTCCGAACATGTTGGACGAAACCATCACGCCGTACTTCTGTGGGTTCTTCACCAACCACATGCACATGGCGTCGATGTTGGTTTCCCAAAGTTCGATGCCAGGATATTCCTGTGCGATCTTGCGCGCTTCACGCACCATCAATCCCGAGGTTTCGCGAAGGACATTGGGCTTCTCGACGATGGTGACAGTCGGGTAGCCGTGCGCCTTGGCATATTCGAAGCCTTGGCGAATGATCGTCCGGCATCCATTGCGAGTGAATATGCGTGTGGAGATCGCCAAATCCTCGCCTGAAACGTCGGCGAAGCGCTTCATCTTGGGGTGGATCGACAACGCACTGCGAACTTCGTCGAGCACCGGGTGGAACTCCACGCCGGCGTACAGACCCTCCGTGTTTTCGCGGAAGACGACCAAGTCAATGTCGTCACGCAGATTCAGCGGATTCCCCTGATAGGCTTTGCACGGCCGCAAGTTGGTATGCAGATTGAAAAGCTGCCGTAGGCCGACGATGGGACTGGAGTACACCAAATCTTTGCCTTGCAGAGTCGGTGTGAGTTCGCGTGCTGCCTCTTCCTTGGGCTTGGACGTGATGGCGCCGAACAGACAAGCATCGGTCTCCTTCAACAGTCGAATCGTTCGATCCGGAAGCGGATTGCCTTCTGTGCGCCAATACTCCCAGCCGATGTCGCCGGACAAGTATTCCGCCTCGAATTCCACCGCATTGAGAACCTTCAGTGCTGCATCGAGAACGTCTCCTCCGACGCCGTCGCCGGGGAGCAATGCAATCTTGTAGTCGCCCATTGGACCCTCCACCTCAAGTGAGATGCCGGAATTATAACGGTGTAACGAATCGGTGCACCAATGTAAATCTCCTCTCCATCTGGAAGGCGGAACTAGCGAGAAGATTGTGTTGTTGTTCCTCGCCGATGGGACGCTGCTTGGAATATCTCGGTGTGGAGCGCCTGCACGAACGTGAGATTGCCACGTAAGGAGGGTTGCGAGCGGTGCCGCATTGGACCGTTGTTCCTCGCTTGATGAGAAGTTGCTCGGAATAGCAGTAGAGTGGATGCACGAGCGCAGCCATTCTCTGCATGAGACCGCCCAGTTGATGCGGACATTGGCTTGCTGTTCCTCGCTTGATGAGAAGTTGCTCGGAATATCTCGGTGTGGAGCGCCTGCACGGACACTCCCGCGAGGGGCACGTCTGTACCTGCTAATAACTCGATCAGGTTCGTTGAACAGTTCAGTAAAACATTGACTCTGTCTGCGATGCGAAGAATCATGCGATGAGCTTCCGGCCAAGATGACGTTCTATGGCTTGCACAATAGCCGGGTTACGTCTATAAAGTCTCCCTATGCTTAGCCTGATTCCACTTCTCCTGGCCGGCTTTTACGTCGGCTGGAATATCGGCGCCAATGACGCCGGAAATTGCATTGGTACTACAGTTGGCTCAGGGTTGCTGAGTTACCGCAGAGCCATTGTTCTTGTGAGCGGCTTCGCTGTGCTGGGTGCATTATTGCAGGGTGGAAGTGTGATGGAGACAGTCGGCAAGGGAATTGTGTCGACGGAGCTTTCCGTTCTGGCCGTGATTACTGCGTTGCTCTGTTCGGGGCTTCTTGTGACGGTGGCAACGTTGTTACGCATGCCGGTATCGACCTCACAGGTCATCGTCGGAGGTGTTGCCGGTGTCGGACTTGCCGCCGGCGCCACGCTGAATTTCAAGACGGTCGTCTCGATTGCCGAGGTTTGGGTGATCTGCCCCATCTTGACAGCATTGATGGCAATCGGCATCTACTGGATATCAAAGGTGATTCTTCGACGAATGGGCGGCGCCTTCTGGCAGCGTCTCCCCCACATCCTCCTGATTCTGAGCGCGTGCTATCTTGCTTTCTCTCTTGGGGCCAATCATGTGGGAACGGCCATGGGGCCGATAACGAACCTGGAAATAGGAATCTCTCCATTCTTGATCAGCTTGCTGGGGGGCATTGCGATGGCTGTTGGAACGCTGACGTTCGGTCGGCGTGTGACAAAAACCGTTGGCAGCGGTATTGCACCTCTTGACCCGGTGAGCGCCTATTCAGCCCAGATGGCGGCGGCGCTTGCCGTCCACTTCTTCTCGATCTATGGGATTCCGGTTTCTACGTCTCAGGCTGTCGTTGGGGCGATCATTGGGGTTGGCATACTTCAGGGAGTTCGAACCGTGCGCAAGAAGAAACTTCTGGGCATCGCAATCGGCTGGGTGGCGACACCGACGGCTGCGGGCATATTCTCGTTCGCTTTGTACCGCCTGTTGCTCGCTTCCGGCGCGGTGTAGGCGGTTACAGGTGTTTCTGAGCCACCATAAGCTCGATGTGGTCGGACAGGTCCTCGGCACGATCTGAGAGTTCTACGACGGAGCGAATGAAATTGTTCACCTGTAACTTGTGAGCGAGCTCGAGATCTTGCTTGAATAACTCCTTGGTGGCCTTCCGCTCGATGCGATCGATCTCTCCCTCGATGTGCTCAATCTTTGCCGTGTGTTCCAACG
>Ga0114923_10000306_pt1 | contig 41433 bp, 42 predicted proteins | sample SumtaG_FD_89578 | JGI IMG/M metagenome (GOLD analysis project Ga0114923, IMG submission 89578) | Deep subsurface microbial communities from Indian Ocean to uncover new lineages of life (NeLLi) - Sumatra_00157 metaG | ecosystem: Environmental > Aquatic > Marine > Oceanic > Sediment | place: near... | reverse complement strand
CTCCAAGGAGATACCCCATCACGTTGGTCATTGTATCTGGTGCCATATTAAACAGAGCCATGATAGTAGGCAGACTAATCATGAATGAAGCTGTCAGATGGGATTCCCCTCTCATAATGGATTCCGTGAATCAATCATTCAGATAAATCCACTGACTCACTCCACCACACCAATGACACCCTCTTGGCTCTCATGAAGACTCAGAACTACCCTCCATTTGCCATCCAAGTCTATTCTGTTGTTTCTACTCTCCGCATGAAGCACCCGTAGTATCCTCTACAGAGCGAGCAGGAGAACATACATGGATCAAGAACATGATTGTCACCTACCTCATGAGGTGGGTAGGCCAGCACGAAATGGTGATTTCAACATGAGAAGAACTCATGCGCCCTTCTTTTCACTTATCATTTACCCATCCAATCACATAGTTCAAATGGTTTCATCTCCACGTTCTCTCAACAATTAGTGTTAGGTTGAAAGATTTGGCTAATAAAGAAGAGAAAGATAGCGTGACTCTCTACCCTCAGATCATTTTCGGGATATATTTGTGTCAGGAGTTCTCAGATAGCCTACAGAGTTCAGGTTATGATGATACGGGTGGGACCATTCATAGTAGAAACTTGGGTAGATATTCAATTGCATCTCAAGACTGGCCAGCCCGATTAGGAAGTCCCGAGGTGTTGCAGTATAAAGAGAAGAAGATTATACTTACATATCATCACCCAAAGAACCCAGACCCAATTACTGTTAGTAGTAGGGATGACCTTGCTACATTTCTCAGTAATATAATTCAGAAGGAGAAAGATTTACTTGCTCGTAGAGATTCCTATAATCCAGAAAGCATAGGACTCCCTCTAGATGCTCATCTACACTCCTGTTATTTCGTATTTTCGACTGAAGATATTAATTTGTACAAGTCGAAATTAGTGGAGTTAGGTGCTCCTCGAATAGAAAGTGTGGGGCAATACTACATCACAAAAGGATTCCATAGAACTCTTCTTTCTGACGTAAATGGTAAGAATAAAGCCATCCTCTTCATTAATCACAAGGATTACGAAAAAGAGTTTCCTTCTGATTCCGAACGGAAATTAAGCCCAAAATTCTCACCCATTGTAAACTCTATTCTTATCAGATTGTACAATGATGCCTTTGTTGACCTTATATTCCCTATACTCCTTAGTTCGTCACAATTGCTAGATTCTATTAGGACTGAGATTCCAAATGAGGAACTAAAAAGACAGACTAGATATGACAAGCTCACAAGGATATATGATATGACTCATGCTTTAAGGCGGATTCAAATTCAAACAAGAAGAGTTCCGCGAATTGTAGAGGATGTTGATAAATTGAATGAGGAATCGGATAGAAGTCTATCTGAATTCCAACATCGTGGTTTACCTCTTCACTCTTTGAAAAGCTTCTCAGAGTCATTCGAGGAAAACTTGGATTCATTTGAAACCTATATACAATCGAAATTGGATATAGAAGGTGCTCTATTACAATATTCAACAGGACAGACATTCAACAAGCTATCGATATTCATAGGGATTTTGGTAATTTTTGAGGTTTGGGCCGCAATCAACACTTGGTTGCTCAGTTTAGATTTCTTTGTGGAAAATCCTAGCTATATTCTAATCGGTACAGGTTTTTGGGGAGTATTAGTTATCACTCTTCTATGCTCAATCCTGTTCATTATCAAGAGATACCAAGCATAGTGGATTCACCCTGATTTGACATCCTTTGAGATTTGTATTTTCTGGGCAAACTCGTCCAAGGTTGTCTGTTGATCCCTTGTCAGACATTGCACAGGACACTGCCGACACCCCACCCAACAGGCTGGTTGGTCATGCATCACCAAGACTGATATAGTGGATATATCAGAGCAATTCTTGAGGGATTTGTTCAATGACTGACACATTGAAGTACAAAATTGCATTATCAGACCCGAAACATGCTCTTCTTGTGAAGACAACAGTTGAGAATGTGTTGACCTCTCTAGTCAGAAAGAAACAGATCAGTAACTGGGATGTACGTGAGGAGTAACTGCATCACCAATGTAGATTCTGCTGTTGTATCTGGCACGGCGTTCTACCTACGATTCTTCTGAGAGTATGTACGCGCTGAGAGGGATAATCTTCTATCTCGGTGTGTCCGAGCTAACCACATTTTTTATTGATGCAGAGTGATAGAAGACAATGGTGATGTGATGAATCCGACTGAGGATGGACTATCACTCGACAATACACAGAAGGAACATGTAATCAAGCTCTTCAATCTTGGGTGGAATTTAGGAGATATCAGAACTGAGGTCTACTCACACATCTACAATAGTGAACCAACTATAACGTTCAGAAAATATCGCTCCCGTACATTGCGCCTTAAGGACAAGGAGAAACAGAATACCATTTCTTTCTTTGGAAAGCAATGAAATTAGTGAGATAGGTTTCTCTTTTCTCAGAGAATGTCATCAAATAGAGGAGATTCGTTTGAATAATAATAGCTTGTCCACTGTTGACTTATCTGCCTTTTCTGATCATCAGAACGTCCGTCTATTAGATTTAAGCTTGAACAAAATCAAGGAGATTGACCTCTCTCCATTAAGCAACTTGCCATCCTTGGAACGAATCAAGCTGTGTGATAATGAACTAAAGGAAGTGGATTTGACTCCATTGAAAGGCAACTCTCGTTTGCTAAGAATCGATTTAGCACACAATAAGCTCCGATCTGTGGATCTTACTCCCTTAGCACATTTACCCGCACTTAGAGAACTTTGGTTATATCTAAACGAGATACAATCCATCGATTTACTTCCACTTGGACAAATTGAAAGCTTGCAAGAATTACGTCTAGAAAGGAATCGACTTTTGTCCATAAATCTTGACCCATTAATAAGATGTCGACACTTGAAGGATCTTCAATTGAGTAATAACCTCATTCAAGAGGCCGATATCTCATCACTTTTTTCCTGTCAGAGATTAAAGACATTCGAAATTGATCACAATGTTACATTAATTGCTTCTTCAAATCTAAGAGAGCATCACACCATACCCAACGGAGTCAAATCCGTATTAGATCGAGTGGAATGGACACCTATCAAAAAGGAAGAATCTATTCCCATAGAAGTAAAGACCACTGAATTTGGAATGGAAAAATGGAGTGGATTTTGGAAAGACGTTTTGAAATGCATTAAAAAAGAAGCGAAAGAAATTGGACTTCCTGTAGAATCACAGGAACTATCTGAAGAGCAGTATATACAGTTTGTTCGCTTACAGGCAAAGTGCTACTACGGGAAAATGAGTAAAGTCGGAGATAAAAGGTTCGACGAAATGATTAACGAACTACTCAAACCTATTATGATTGAAAGAAAAAAACTGGATGAGAAGCTATTTCGATACTACTCGAAATTTGGTGATCCACGTAAGCTTGTTGAAGCTGAGAGTTTCGTAAAGAAAGTAAATGCAGCAATATGGGCTGAAATAGAGCTTTCGATTGATTCTGAAGATGCAAGAATGATGGGACGCTTATGGATTATCTCATTCATTAATGAGCTAACTTTTACATCACTTCTAGAATCAATTCGTCCCTTATTGGATATAGTGGGTCTTGCAAACATTGCCCTTAAACTAGACCTCAATTGGGCAGCATCACTAATAGCACTTGTTTTGGAAGAAGCGATGGTTAAAGATAGACTAAGGGCAATGGGAATAGAACCCAGAAGAAAAGACAGTTACCACAAGCTTACAGAAAAGTTAGTTGAAAAATATAAAGAACAGGGGGTTCGTCCCATAACAGAGCTTCTACTTAGTGATGGATATCGTAATATTAGACATGAAGTTGTACATGATCCTATAAAATGGAATCCTAGCGAGGACGATACTTCAGAAATTATTCGCCATGCCGTAAGTCTTGCACGATTCCTATATCCCGATTCATTCAAAGATGAATAAAATTCTCATAGAGCACAACCCACCGTTATGATTCTTATAATTCCTAACTTCGTCGCTGAATATCTCTAATCATTTTCGTGAACAAAGAAGTTCCACAGCGAGGTTCAATGTGAAGATTGCATACTTTCCTTTAATGAGGATGGATCAAATGATGCCGTTCATTATTCGCTCTGCTTCCTAGTAAATCCCTTACTTTGAAATTGGCAAGAATTTCAAAGACGTGGTGCTCCATATGTTCTTGCGATGTCATTTGGCGAAACAAACCCGGCAAGACCCAGTTCAGCCCTGTCTACTCCGATTTCATCTAAACAGTGCATAATGAGCATGGTGCACATTTCTTTGCCTGGACTGTCGATTGTACCGAATGTCACAGCCTCAATGTAGTCAAAGTCCGACGGGTTCTTTGAGCGGACACAATTGCACAGAGCTTCTACTTGGCTATCAGTCAGGTCAAGTCTGATGATAGAATGCTCCCTATTTAGCGCTTGATCGAGAGGGTTGTCCTCAATCCCTTCACTTGTAGCATCGATAAGTCTTGAGTTACAGACAAGACCTGCATGTGAATACCCGTACCCGCAAGTAGCATGGTCGATAACATGTCCAGCAGCAGAGTCAGCAGCGAACAAGACAATGTCTCCTGTGGATGGTGTTTGTTCCTCTTCATTAATCACACCACGCTTAACAATACAAGTTTCGATATAATCTGCGGCCTCCACAAGTTGTCTAACGATCCCGTGCACTGCGCACCTAGCCTCATCCGACAGGAATTCAATTAGACAATCTCCTTTGCAAAATAACGAAAATCTGCCGCAGTCGTCCAAGCAGTCATCGAAGTCGTCGTATGCTCCATTCATACACTTCCATATTTCGTTAACATTACGATATACAGCCTCCACGAACTCTTTTGTACAATCCACAAGCTCATAGACGCTATCTATTATTAATTGGATAAAGTTGGTCAATTCACATATTCTTAGAATCGCACCAAAAAACTCCATGGATTCCTGAAAAACCAAGTCTGTCGTGACTATGGTTTTCCATGTATCGGCGAATTCCTTAGCATTGCTCCATGAAATCAGCTTAACCTGTTCGCTGGTTGTTTTCTTTGATTTTTCGAAAATTCTCAGACCCATTGATGAAAGCACTATATGCCCACTTTTCGTTGCGATTGTAGCAACTGGCCCCGATGGAGTCACTTGAAACCGTAGTGAGCCATCGTCCTTGAAAATAACGGCTATTGGCATACGACTATTTTGTGGGTCCAGACCTACTGTAAAACCCAAACGCGGTATGTGATAGAACTGGCCTACCCTGCCATCTGGCAATGAGCCACACTCCACCCTGGTCATCAAAGGATCAACCTTCTTTCTTCCTTTCTTCTTTTTCGACAAATTATAACCTCCTATGCTGTGTCTTCTTCTTTGCCCCAGAACTTGACCACAAGACTGTAGGGCATTCTTTTAGACAGATGGATCTAGAACAAAGCATGTATTGCGAATATTATAGATTCGTTACGCCCCGTCTTCGAAACCACCGGTTATTTGTCGCTAAGCTTCTATTTAACACCTTCATTTATTAAAATAATTCAATAAGTTATGTAAAACCATTTGATAAAGAATAAAGTAGCAGATGCGTGATGTCCTCAATCAAGTTACTGTTGAAATGGAATACCAGCATTATTGGTCATTTAACCTCGTTGGCCTCTATCCCGAGATTGTGCTCGTTTTTTCAACTCCTGTACAAACAGGTCATTTTGTGATTTGACATCAGGCATTGCTGGAAGGGTTCCGAGTTTTTTAGGACCAATAATCGGTGAGATATCGAGTCCAGGCAGATACGAGGGATCCTCTCCGAACGTTCGACAAGTTCCTGTCGCAGGGTCACACTCCGACCCCTCTTGACATCTGATCTTGGTACATTGTCCAGATGATACCGGTGGAGGCTGCTGACCACCAGCACCAGAAGGAACGCAATTACAATTCTCATCGAGGACAAAACCTTCCATACACAATGCTACTGATGCACATCTTGTTGGTGCTGCTCTATCTAATGATACAAAGCAGAGATTATTTGCCTCTCCTGTTGGGTGCTTCTGGATCAGGATAGATTAGCGTGTCTAACTTTGAACCTTCAAGTTCCTCCTCCAGCATGTCCTCAATCCAAATATATGCACACTCATCTACGACATAACCATCAATCGGAAGGTCACCTGCTGGCGTTGTTGTTGTTGACAAGCACCCACACACCCGTACACTGGGTCCACGGTGTTCCACTGGTTCTTGGGATTCCAGCGAACACGGGCAACTCGCTTTCGAACTATTCCCACTGGACCTGAGTAGTCTATCCATACCTCAGCACGTTTGCGAGATGGATTCAAACCAAGGTCGATTGGTTGGAGAAGCTCGGTCTCAATGTTCACCACTGAGCACCCCCAAGAGTGAACATACACTGATGGCCACAGCTCCAACAATTGGTTAGACATCCAGCAGTGTCTGTGTACCTAGCAGTCAGATACTTCTTCCCACTTCGCCAGCGATTGGTTATCTTCCCAGAGGTGTTTGACTTGACCCCGTGGACCTTGCTAAGGTCGAAAAGATGAATGAAGGGGTTGGTCCCTCGAAAACGAAGGGGTTGCTGGAGCACGTTGGGCAGGGACATGAGGTCGTCTTGCACATCCCATAGTAGGGAGTCTTCCTTGAAGGGAGCAGTCACCACTCTTCGGACTGACCGACCACCAAGGTCCTCGTACCTGTCGAGAGCATCACAGATGATGTCAATATGCTCCTGTGGGTCAAGGGCAGACAGTGAGCCATGAATGATTGCTTCATTTTTTGCCATCTGTGCAAACATATAGTCGGTAGGAACCTTCCAGAAGCGAGTGAGGAAAATCGTGGTGATGTCGTATTGATCAGCAAAATGCATGGTCCTGATTCCGAGAGGCCAGTCGGTTGAGGGGTCTCCAGTAACCCCATTCCGCACACAGTCGCCTATGAGTAGGTCAAGTTGCTTTCCCAGAGGCTTCTCCTTCAGAATCATGCTGACAGGAATATCAAAGAGCTTGTGGAATCTCCTGCTGGCTTCCTTGGCATTGCAATCCCCAAAGCAACCACGCCCTAGGTTGGCTGCACCACCTGGACAACCTCGCACGGTATCAAGATGATTCCCACCCTTCCGAATCTCTCTCCTTCCCCACTCCTTTGTGATATCTGTCTTCACGGACTTGATAGTACCAGTGACCTTGATTGCCTGTCTCTTGTAGGGCTCCCAAGGACGGACTGAGGGTTCAAGTCCAGCGGGATGAGAGAACTCACCGAGGGTAGAACCAGTGTACCCGAACTGAGTGAGTGTAACTTGCCCCGACATGTCTCAGTGTCTTGATTGCAGCTTTTATACTCATACAAATCTGGGGCCGACTACACATTCCGTAGATACACTCACCCGAGGGATATTCCAACTGGAGTTCACAATTGTATATCAAAGAAACTTTGTAATCGAATCCCTAGCTGCAGCAATACCTATCCCCAGTTGATATGATTCTTCAATTGCACCCTTCATCAACTCGGTCCATTGAAGTACCAATCGAAAAAGTGTTGTAAATGCATTGTCAGTTGAGGCATAAATCAATGTTACATCTTCATCGGTAAAAGAAACTTGCATGTCATTTTCTTCAAGAAACTGAATCACATCATCTGGGATAGTTCCCTCAACATGGGTATGAAAATCGGAATGGTACCAGGGAAAGGATCTGGTTTTAATACTCGGAATAGAGGAAGGAAATAAGGGCATTCCTAACGGTCCAAAAGTCGTAGTGATTTTTCTAAGTTGCGAGTTTATGGATTCAACATACTCGGTGGTCGAATTCCACATTTTTTCCAGTTCATCTCTGGTCTTCTCGAATATTTGCCAGTTGGATTGAATAGCCTCGATAACTTTGAAGATACCAACTGCTTTGTCAAATTCCTTGACTAGAGACCCAGCTGACTTGATCACAACTCCTACTAGATTGCCGGTTTTGATGTTAACGACAGATGATCCACTATGACCTGAGTTAAACATCCCGTCCAGTTCAAAGAACTCCTTTCCTTGACTACCATACACCTCAGAACTAACAATCCCTTGTGCAAATCTAAGCCTCGGAGATGGTTCTCCCACCAGTTTTGGAAATCCTCCCCATATACACATCTGTCCTATTGCGGGTGCTGGTTCTACTACATCAAATGGTTCTTTCACTTGAATATTAGATGTAGTTACAATACGGGCAAGGTCAGATTGATTGTCGACTTTCTTAATTGTCCCTTCGAAGGGAGCAATTCCACTATTAGGTCTTGATAGTTTCACAGTGTGCTTTGGTTTTATTTCCCTTTCAGGATTTACAACATGATTTGCTGTGAGAAAAGTTGAATCAGATATTGCAAAAGCGGTACCTACTCTTTCAGGTAGGTGACCTGCCCACACCTTGAATGAGTTTGTTTTGATTCTGTCAATTATATCCTTCATTACGAAAACACCCACTCAATGGTTCAATTGGACAATATTTCTTTGTTTCTTTTCTATGGGAAGGTGGCGAACACACAAGTAATCGTGGTAGGAGGGGGGAGTTTCGTAATTGAGGGCATGTAACGAAAACTAAACCTGTGCATTCACCGTTGATCTATGCCAACTCCTACTCACATACCATTCCTTGTCCTTAGTAATAAATCATACTTGATTGTAGCAAGAAGAACTCATCTAAAGCAATCTTAGATTAGACTACGAACCCTAGTGTATATTTGAATAAGCTTGGTTCTCGCAAATTCCTGATGGCTCTTAGCTGATTCGATAAAACCACCATCAATCATTCTCCAGGTTTCAACATGAAAACAAAACTGAGATAGTTGGTTGCGTAGAGAGTCAAATTTCGACTTATCGACCTTCAAACCACTCTGCTCTATCCACGCTAGACATTCAAGTAACTTCTTCCGAGTCTTTTCAAGAGCATCAGATTGCCAATGTTTTCCACAGAAACACGGGTGATACAGAATACACTCAGCATCATAGAGTTCTTGGATTATGATTTTTGCATTATTGAGTGGCATTTGTTTTCACCTCACCTATACTTATTCTGATATCTCAGAGCGAGAGCAGTCATTTCGCCCAATCACTAAAGGTATTCTCTTGTCCTGTTGAAGACACAGAACTCGCTTCGTACATCCAAAAGCTTTGTAGAAACGGTGTATAAGCCTACGGATAGACTTTCGATAAATCGAAAGCAATAGTGAGAGGATTCGAAATTTCATGATAATAGAGTGGCAGACTTAGAACAATATAACTCCACCTCGTAATCATTTATGCAGCCGACCACACATTTTCTACGAGCTTATAACATCCATACAACACAGGAGTACATGACCGCTCCCAAGCGTTGCCCAACCTGCAAGTCCACAGATACGATATTGCTACTCAAGCACCCCATCGAGGAATACCTGAAGTATACCTGTGGATCATGTGCTCGCAAATCAATCCCTAGAGGTGCAACCGTTGCAATGTTCGACAATCGCACTGATGGATCTAGGTGGTACATATCCATCACCCGTGAGGAAGACATCATCGAAATGGAGCGGATTGGAACTTGGGCACAGGAGCAGGGAAAGAACAAGGTGGGTCTGTACGTCTATACCAACTGGAGAGTACAGACTGGAGTGGGACCTGTGAGTTTTACTTTCGGACATGAGAACAGCATGGATTTTTTGAAAGACAGAAAGGAATGGTTGATGAAGGAACTCCCAGTTCTCTCAGGCAAGTTCACCAAGGTTTCCCCCGATGTTTTCCAAGCCACCCTAGATTTTTAGGTAGGTTTTCTCCTAGTCAAAGTGTAGGAGGAGTATTTCTATGAAATGTTTGAATTGTGGTGGAACTGAGTTTGAGAAGGCTGAATTTGAGGGACAGTTTACAACCCCCTTCTCATATCGTTCTAAATTTGGGTGGTCAGCCAGCGAAAAGACAGTCATCGTTCCAAGATATTTCCATGCATGCTTAAGTTGTGGACTTGTACACCAGATTTTAGATCTGGAGGTTCGTAGGAAGGAGATGAAGAATCTCATTGAATTTGCTATAGAGGACCAGCTCACGGAGCCGAATGATGAACGCGACGCTCCGGTCATTGAAAGAGTTAGCTGTAAAGAGATGTCTGAAATGACGAAAATTCCTCGACCACTCCTCGATGAATTGGTGAAAGAAGTACTTGAAGGACACAAGGGGTATAGCACCATACAGATCATCGACAACTGCGACCGAATAATACCGGTCTTGCGAGAGGATGATGGTGATAGGTGGATCGTTGGAAAGAAGGAGTGACACTATTCGGTATCTTGGTCTTCATTCATCGCTTTATTATATACCAGAAAGTGTTCACAAGTTCCAAAGTATATTCCTTTAGGACAATGGTGCATACAAGCTTCAAGTTCTCCGAATAAATCTAACCTATGACCTTCTTCTCTTTTCATGGTCTTAGTCTTTCCACACAGGAATTCGTATTCCACATCTCTAGCAAGTAGTTGGGTGATTAGTGTAGAAGCTTCCATCAGGGTTAGGCCTGCAACTTCTTCCTTTCCAATCTGGGAAAGGTACTGCGCCACAATTCGCTCATCCTCTGCTTTGCCAAACCTACCACTGACCATTATCTGGATATATTCTACCTGTTTGTTCGTAATTGATGCCATCATCTAAACGGGTTCATGTCCTGTTTTAATCTTTCAGCATCTAAAATTAAAAACCGAGGATCCGGACATTGACCTTGTAGCCGATGAAGTTTGACCGTCAGAGAAGTTAATATATTCAAATCCCATTCGCATCAAGAATAGTTCTGAGGGAATTTCATTGGAGGAATTAGAACAGCTCATCACTAAGATTTTGGACCACGTAAATGAAGAGAAAATGAATGCTGAAGTGTATGGGCGCAGAAGTTCCTATGAATCAAGCGAGAGTAATGTAGAACATCAAATCATTGGACCGATCATATCCGCACTAGGATGGGACCTAACTAATCCAAAAGAAGTGACAACAAAATACTTGGAACAATCTTCTGAAAAACCTGACTTTGTGCTACTGAACGAAAATGGTCCTGTTATTGTAATCGAAGCCAAAGCATTGGGCAAATCTCGGGGGACCGAAAATTTGGAGCAAGTTGTAAAATACCTTCGACATTGTACGAATGTTATACTAACAGATGGATTGATCTGGACATACTTTGACGGAGTAGATCTTGAATTCGACCATACGTATATAGATTACAATCCAGAGCAATTTTCTGATTACTTTAGGGATAACATCCAATCTAGTTTCAGACCTAAATGGGAATTTGACTTGTCCAAACATCATCCCTATTATTGCTCAGCTCTTCTATCTAGTTTAGCAAAAGACAAACCGGATTCTATTCAGGACTATCGGAACCGAATGCATGAAGCTGAAATTGCCTCTCTAAGAATTGAAATACAGATAATTAACTTAACACTGGAAACAACAATACAGAACTTAGATATCATCAGTCTAGTAAGAGATGAAATTCTCTCTGATATCAAGAAGCATTCTAGAGAAAAATATAGCCACAAATTCACAGATGATAAACTAACAACTCATCTAGAAGTGTATATTGAGGATTCTGTAAAGAAGCATATTTTCGACAATATCAAGTGTGAAATGGAAAAAGTCGAGGAGTCATGAACCCAAGTTGACCCTTGAAGCAGAAAGGGTAGGACCAAATCTTTTCTGAGTGCAACTGGAATGCAGGATAGATAGTTATCTGTACCCCACCACAAATTATTACGAGCTTATTAGGCATCCATAGGAATAGAGAATCAGTAGTGAGGGACTTTTTTTGTAGTCTCGATTACGAAACTTCCCCCTCCTACACACCCCTCACCACTCTCTTTTTTCCTGTGTGGTCATGTGATTGAATTCTTCATCTTGCTATGGAGGAATATCTAGAACGAGTCTGCGTATATCTCTCAGACGGTTTACTAGTTCATCTCGATATTCCTCTTGATAGTGAGCTACATTGCTAATTCCCTGCAATACTCGAACTGCTCTTCTTGCAAGAATCGAATTCAACAGGTCACGTAGAGCCCCAAGTAACCTATTGTCGTATGCTGTATCACTCAGTTCGATCCAAACAAGACAATCAAGCAATTTCATCCGAACCAGATCAAGGGCATCAGAATCCCGAGAGTCCCCTGTGAATTGAGGTTGATAGAGAATGTTTCTCGAATCCCGAAGTTCTTTGATTATTCGTCTTGCATTAATGAGTGACATTCTAGTTCACCAACGAGAGTTTGTCAATGGAGTATTTAATATCGAACAAATTGAGAACTACTCCAGACTTGTTGTAAGTCAAAATAGAATACAACTGGCTTTAAGCAGTCCTTCTAAAATTGATAGTTTCATTGTGAGTAACTGGGCACAGTATTCTATTATAACTCCACCGGCAAATTCTCATTAACGGTACTACTATATCTGTACCCGACTACACATTTCTTACGAGCTTATATTGAACGGTCTCCACAAAGGAGCATGAGGGGCACATCGAACAACCTAACCTGCTATGATTGTCGTGAGTGCATCGACGCTCAGGGAACAGAGCATGGCTTTTGTAAAATCGAAAAAGCACCAATCGGTGGATTGGACTGGAATGACGAGGACTTTGACAAGTTTCCTGCACACATCCCCCCTAGAATGGCTGGAGGTTGCTGGAAGTTTGGACCGAGTACTCCCTTCGCACTACGGACTGCTCACCTTGTCATCTATGTCACTACTGCGGAACGTCTGAGAGAGGTCTTTGGCAATCTCAAGGGAGGTTCACCCAAGTGATATTCATCAAGTGGCGTGTGTCTTGGTTCAACGGTGACAATGATCAAAGTGCAGAGTTCTGGCTTCCAAAAGGTGACATTCCAGATATCCATCTGAGAGCTTTGTTTAACCTCGTCGAACTGAGCGCGCATGATGATGGGTGCAAGTACGAACTTCTGAAGATTGGGGAGCGTGCGTGTGATTGAGTCCAGAGTTTACCCCCGTTGATTCATGGGAAGAAGCCGAGGAGATAATGAATCGTCAGAAGAGAGCTGCTGCACAGGGCACTCTCAATTGGCAATGGGAACTTATCAATCCTGGAACCTATGCGATTCGAATTGCTGGAGGTTTGTTGATCTTCACAGAAGTTCTTGAGGATTACAAAGAAGTGGATATGCAGGGTTTCATCTATGGAAGGCATTACTCAGTAGCCTGTACACAAGGAGAACTGGGTGATGCTCACCGTTCTACATTCCTAGCGATGATAACAAAAGACATGTTTGAAGCTGCAAAGAATCTTGATTGGGTCGTTACAACTGGTTTTGAGGGGTAGAGAATTCGTCTTCTCTACCTGTACTTTTTATTTTTGTGAACTGCACTTGATTGAAGAGGTCACTTTTTAATTTGAAAAGGAAATCGTATGCCTATCATATTTCTTCAATTTAAAGAGGAAGTCATATTGCAATGTATTAGATTACAGTATGAAGGAGGTCATTCTCGATTTTGAACAAAAAATCATATTGGCTACTCAATTATTGGACCTCCATGTGAACATAGTCTCTGTTTTGTTTCAGGAAACTTCTACTGATTAATGATTTGACTGGTATGACAACATATGAAGAGTCTGTGTGTGTATTCATGCGATGTCCTCATGCAGTCAATTAGCGTTGGCTGTGGTTGCGCCATCGGAGCGTTAAAGGGCGTATGGAACTAATAAGGTTTCGCGAGATGATGCATGTGTATAAGGAAAGCAATACAGAAACGAACAAGTACTGTGTTGTCTTGAATTAATAGCGTGGGTAGAGATGGAACGGGCAACGAATCCTCATTTGATAGAAGAAGCTGAAACTCTTCTTCGAGAGTATAGCACTAAACTATCCTTGGAAAGTATCTCAATATTCAAAGAAGATGGAACCTTTCTATACTCATCAGATCCTTCAATGCATCAACAAGAGGGGACAGAATCCTTGTTTGAGGTTCTTGATGGGTTTTACTATGCCTTCGAAATTGAAGAAATCCGAGCAATCATGGTGTACAATCACATGAATTGCTTAATCATTACTCCAATGTATCTTGGAAATTGGGGTGAAGTAGAAGGGTGGATGTTTGCTTTTGGCTGCTGTGAACAGGTGAAATGCTCAGAAATGGCGCTACAACTCAGACTCGATGTTGAGAAAATTAAAAGAGAAAATATCTCGGAAAATCTAACTATCAAAAGGCATGAGGTGAAATTCCAAAGAGCTGTTGATTTTCCAAAGATTCTGGGTAGGGAGTTTGAAGAGAATGGAGATTCTGTAGTGTTGCTAGATGGATCTAAAGGATTCGTAATGCAGACCTATGGAGAAGCACCTTGGGGAATAACTACTAGAAGGTCCGGGAGAAAATATCCTGAACCTCTTCATCAACTTGATGAAGATCTGACCATGAAAATTCATGAACTAGGAATTGGAGTACCCCCATATGAACCAGCGTCATTGGATGAACCGTTTCCAATGGAAACAGAAATACTAGAAACCTTAGATTCCGAAAGAGAACCAATAGCAGGAACGGGTCCAGATTACACTGAATCAAATAAAATTCTCAAAATACTCCTTGTTTATAGCGCATTTATGGCACTCACGATTATACTCTTGGATGTTACTTCCCTTTACTACATCATTGTAGTAACGATAGTTGTGGATGTATTCCTTCTTGTTAGTATCGGCTTAGAAAGAATTAGTCGCAGTAGTAATCCTTGTTGCTCATGTATAATTTTTCTGATGGGAATTCTATTAGTATGGGCGGGGATTAGTAGTCTATTGGTGAACTTTGGAGCGATGTCTTTGCTGATATTCTTGTTAGGGATTTATGGTATTATAGCAGGTGTTCTAGCTCATGTTACCAGATCCGAACGGATGAGCTTGTGATAGTGAATCGAATTCTTGAAGTAAACCCCATCTTCTTTACAATGGTTAACCCAACTTGAAAAGCGACCCCCACTTTGAACAGGAAATCATATGGAGCATGCAACTTGACATAGGTTTCGCGAGATGATGCTGAGGATTAGACGATTAGCTCTTCCACTGTAGATTCTTCACTTTCTGAGGGAGAATCACCACGAAAGTGATTCATCGCAACTCTAATTCCATAAGAGAGTAGAATCAGTCCATTGACCACTGCTAGATACCAGAGTGCATCTGTAGCTGCTAGAGTGACAAAAGACGGAAGCATTATGAAGAGTAGACCCATGACGATAGCACTGACACCCAGTGTGGCGATGAGATTTCCAAGCTTGGAAGTATCATCAGGTCGAGAACCAATCCCATATCCCCACCCAACACCAAAGAGAGCGCCCATCATAGCTAATCCTGCAGCCTGGATTTGAACCGGTGCGAATAGTGCTGCCATCGTGTCGGTCCACTCAGTTAAGTCAGCACCTGCAAGACCATGTATTGGTGATCCAGACCATGCAACAATGAACCCAACAGTGTTCATGATAAAGTACCCGAAGATAGTTCCAAAGGCGATAGCTGCAGTCCCGCCAAGCAACCATGAAAATTCACCGCTCTCATGTCGTTTTAGCTTGATGCCAAAGTAGGTACTGGCAAGCATTCCTGCTCCAGCTCCGATTGCAAGGGCATCAATGAGAGTTATTTGGATGATAGTTAAGTAGAATTGATCAAGTTGCATAATTGTCACCGTGTGAGTATAGTTGACAATATCTGCACTGTGCCTAATAAGCTCCTATGTCCGAAGAAAGTTATCCAAGTGGAGTATGCAATTGTGAACTATGCTTTATCTTGAACCCAGGAAATGAACTTGCGAAAAAGTCTATTGAATTCCTCAGGTTGCTCAATCATGGGAATATGATCAGCACCACGTACTACAGCAAGATCTGCATATGGAATGTCTTCGATATAGTTCTTCACAATGGCGGGTGTGATGACATCATCAGCTTCGCCGACAAGCGCAAATGTAGGAATCGTGATGTCTTTGATTCTATCAGTGATATTGAACTTGTTGCATGCACGAAGGTCTCTTTGCATGGCAATTGAATCCAGATACTTCATGGCTTTCTTATACTGCTTCATATTGATTTTCTCAGCATATTCATCAAATGCAGGATGTTTGCGTCGGATAGTTTCTTCCACAGCCTCTCTTACTAATCCTGGGGCAACCTTTGGAAGTCGTAGGTCAGGTGATGAATCTACTAACACAAGCGCTTTAGGATTCTTGAACTCGTTATTCAATACGTAAGACATAGCTACTCCACCTCCCATGGAATGACCAACAAGAATGAAATCATTCAGATCGAGATGGCCAACCAGAGATGCAATCTCATTGGAGTACCCTTGATCAATTGTAGTATCCCCTTTGGCCACATCTGATTTGCCATGACCAGACAGATCAATTGCGATACAACGATTCGTCTTCGAGAATTCGATCAATTGCAGAGCCCAACAAAAGTGATACGAGCCACCTCCATGAATAAAGAACAAAGGGAGTCCTGCCGATTTGTCTTCTCTTCTGTCTATATCGACGTAGTGTATCTTGGTTTTGTCGCATTGAAAGAAGGGCATGTTTCTCCATCACTAGTAATTTCTCGTGATTTTTGATATATTGGTATATTTGTTGTACACTAGTTAGCTTTTTCTCTACTTCCGACAGCCAAAATACTCGTGACTCCAATGGCTGACAAACTCTTTGGAACTACCGGTGTACGAAAAGTCTATGGAACAGAGTTCGATCTTGAGATGGCACTACATCTCGGAAAGGCTCTAGGTACGTTAGTTGGTGAAGGTACTGTGCTCCTAGCAAGAGACGCTAGAACAACTGGTCTGATGGTTGCAGATGCACTCTCAGCAGGAATAATGTCAACAGGAGTTAGTGTTGTACGGGCGGGAATCATACCTACCCCCACCTTGGCATATTTGACCATGAAAAGAGAATACGAAGCGGGATTGATGGTTACAGCATCTCACAATCCTCCAGAATACACTGGAATCAAGTTTTGGTCAAAGAGTAGTATGGGCTTTACATCAGACGAAGAGAGAAAGTTAGAGGAGATTTATGAATCAAAGAAATTCACTGCAGCACCATGGGATAGACTTGGAAAAGAACTGACTATAGAAACCGCAGTAGATGAGCATATCACTGGTATCTTGGAACAGTGTGATGCAGACCTAATTCGTTCAAAGAACTTCACTATCATAGTTGACCCAGGAAATGGAGCTGGATGTGTACTTGCACCGTATCTGATTCAGAAACTCAGTAAGAAAGTTGTCACAATAAATGGGCAACCAGATGGTCATTTTCCAGGAAGGAAGTCTGAACCTGAGGAAGAGACCCTAGGTGACCTCATGCAGATGGTGAAGGAAACTGGAGCGGACTTGGGTATTGCACATGATGGAGATAGTGACCGGGTTGTCTTTGTCACCGAGAATGGAGAAGTAATTCGTGGCGATAGAACAATTGCACTTCTTGCTCAGGATTATCTCATGACTTCAAAGCCGGAAACCATTGTAACCACTGTAGATAGCTCCCTTGCCTTGGATGAAACAGTTGAGGAAGGGAACGGTAAAACCATCAGGACTCCTGTAGGAGATATTCAGGTTGCAATAAAGGTCAAGGAAACAGGAGCAGTCATGGGTGGAGAAGCATGCGGAGTTTTCATTCTTCCAGAATTTCATCTCGCACCGGAACCATTTCTCGCAGCATGTAGAGTTCTAGAGAGAATGGCACGAACGGGTAAGAGCTTTGGTGAACTCATCAAAGACATTCCAATTTATCCAATTAGTAAAGCCAAAGTAAAATGTCCTAATGAGAAGAAATCAGCAGTAATGAAGGAATTGAGCAAGACTCTACCCAAGGGACTGAAGGATGTAGTTGATGTTATCACAGTTGATGGCATTGGAGTGACTCTGAAAGATGGTTGGATACTAGTGAGACCCTCTGGTACTGAACCTGTGATTAGAATAACCTGCGAAGGACCTACTAAAGAGCTAGTTAGTAGAACACTTGATGAGGCAAAGGCCATTGTTGAGAAAACTATCAAATCAGCATAACGTTTAGTTTAAGTTCAATGCAGACAATGTTTATAGCGGAAATAAAGAAAATTATCATAATTCAGAGGCTATACAGATGACCGACGAGAAAAAGGAACTCGAAGACAGTATCCTTGAAGAATTCGAGTGGGCCTTACAAGATCCCAATAGCGAGAAAATACGCCAACTTGGTGAAGTAGTTAGTATCATCACAACCAAGTTAATGGAAGCTATTGATGCTCTCCAAACGACAGTGAATGGGCTCCAAGCTGAAGTTAATGGTTTAGATTCAAAGATCGACTCGCTCTCAAGTCGTGTAGCCAGTGGTGCAACAGCAACTCCAGGAGCCGCAGCAGCACCTGCAGCAGCAGATGGCGGCGAACCTATGGCAGGATTGGAAAAACCAGCAGCAGATCCACCACCAGCAGCAGGCGGTGGAATGAGCATGATGGGAGAACTGAAACAGCTACTCGCAGCTAGAAGACAAAAAGCGGACGGCGCCGAGTAGTCCTATATCAACCGCTCAACACTATTTTCCTTGTAAAAAGGACCTGCATGTTCAGGCAGTGTTATTGTGAATGCTTCAGCACGCTCACACTTTGCTTGAGCACCTCTAAGACGGGTTCTGGTATCGTACAGTTTCTCATAGAAGAAATCAGCTTTCTCAATCTGTGATTTGTGTTCTTTTAGTGCACCAAGACCGTATTTGTACGTATCAGTTATGTCAACATACACATGAGGTCTGGATATCATTGTGTTGATTTCCATATTGTAAATTCGTTGAACTCTGTGAGCGTCATCAAAGATTGTTGTATGGGACGCCCATTCCACTGCATCGAACACGATTTGTGCGCATTGTTGATGATTGATGTTATAATCACCTGAAAAATGAGTGATCACGATTTCGGGCCGAGTCTTGAGAATAGCTCCTACTACTTCATTTCTCATACTCGTATCAATTGCAAAATCATCCCGCTCACTGAGAAAGAGATTCCTAACACCAAGAATGCCACAGGCTGTTTTCATCTCTTCATTTCTAGTTGCATTTCCAGTCATACATTGTACATCGACAGGAATTCCCAAATCACCGTGTTTCCGTATTGTACCGCCAGCTCCCAAACTTTCATCATCAGGATGCGCAACTACAACAAGAATGGAGTCCATAACATGCACGATGATGACACCACTAATCAAGTTTTGGAATAGTTTGATGTTCAAACCATTTCCCTTAAAGGGGACTAATTCTCCCTCTAACAGAAGGTGACTAATTTGCGTATTGGGGTTAATCTCTATCCTTCAGTAGGTGGCAGTGGATATCTCGCCACTAGATTGGGTCAACACCTAGCTGGCAAGGGCCATGTCTTACACTTCATTACATATCAGAGACCTTTCTCGATGATGTGGCAACAGACAAAGGGACTCCACGTAGATCTTGTGGACAGGTTCGATTACCCGCTGTTTAAAGCAGTGGGACCACCTTATGCAATGGCACTAACATCAAAGATAATCAAAGTAGCAAAGGCATCTGAATTAGATTTGATTCATTCCCATTATGCAATTCCTCATGCTATGGCAGCCTACATGGCTCGGGAGATCATCAAAATTCCCTATGTTGTCACATTGCACGGCTCAGATGTTCATACTCTAGGACTTGACCCCGCGTACAAGCCAGTTGTGAAACATACTGTTGAACAGGCGGATGCAGTGACTGCAGTTTCGGAGTTTCTGAAGAAGAAGGCTCACGAGGAACTTGGTATTGAGAGAGATATTCATGTTATTCCTAACTTCATCGATACTGGTACTTTTTCACAAGTAACAGGTATCAGATTAGTCGTGGAGAGTGGATGTGTTTCACTAAGAGATGAAGAAGAAGCCTACGAGATCTGCCCCGATGAAAAAATAATCCTTCATGCATCGAACTTCAGACCAGTCAAGCGTGTTACTAAACTCATTGAAGCAATGAGAATTGTCGTTGATAGCTATCCCAAAGCTAGACTCGTTATTGCAGGAGATGGACCTACACGAATTGAAGTCGAACGCAAAATTGAGGAACTCAAATTATGCAATAGTGTTCACTTACTTGGAATTAAGAGCAATATGCAGGAGATAATGTGCTCTGCAGATGTCTTCGCTCTGAATTCTACATTGGAAGGAATGCCACTAGTACTCCTAGAGGCAATGGCATGCAAACTGCCTGTAATCACAACACCAGCAGGAGGAATTCCAGAACTGGTTCGTCCAGGTTTGGATGGAGTAGTGACTGAGGGGTATGATGTAGAGGAATATGCAGCAGAATTACTCGAGCTTCTCAATAATGATAGTAAGAGGAAGAAACTCGGGCAGGCAGGAAAGGCCAGGGTTGAGGATAAATTCTCAGCAGAGAAGATAGTATCGAAGTACGAGAAAGTCTTCGAAGAAGTAGTAGGAAAATGATTGGAGGTTACTAACTTTGGCTCCCAGCGTCAATATGATTTTACAAAATTACATCTGGAAGGGAGAGAATGAGAAACTAGCTGAACGACTGTACAGCTCCCCTCCTATCACCCTTGATGGATTTGCAAAGCGAGCAACTATCCTGAGAGAGGAATATACCAAAACATTGTGGCATATCGATGAGAAAATGGACCTCCTCGAGAAAGCTTTGCTCTCATCAAACAAAGAACTGGGAAGTCTCACACCTGAGGTGAAAGCATCAATCATTTCTTTGAAACAAGGAGCTGTAGAATCAGCCCATCAAACGGCAGTACTGGGTGGACCAGCTTACATTCTCAACAAACCAATAACTGCGAAACGTATCGCAGAATTGTGTGCAGAAAAGGACGTCAATCTTTCAACCTACTTCTGTGTAGCTGACTACGACGTTGTCCAACCAGAATTGACCCATATCCGTGTTCCAGTCTTCGGGAAGGGTGGAACATTAGTGAGTATACCAGTTCCACCAGGGTACGAACATTCACCAGTCAATGTACTTCCACTACCGGGAAGTGAATGGTATAGCCAGATAGAGGAAGAGATTCGCAGTAGTTACAGACCTATGTTCAAACCACTTGAAAGAGCATCCCGTAGCTTATTTGAAGAGAGACTCGAACAGGCACTCTCAATCACCAGATGGAGCTATAACAACTCATCAACATTCGGAGAATGGGTAAAACGAATTCTGGGCAGATTGTTCAATGTCGAAGGAAATCTTGGAGTCCCGCTTGTTTCAGCTTCGCATCCAAAGATTCGAGATCTTCTAACAGAAGGTTTGGAGTTTCTCCTTGCAAGAGAGAATCGTGACCGATTCCTGAAAACAGTAGATGAAGTTACGACTGAGATCACTGATGCAGGTTTCAGTCCAAGCATGAGAAGAAGAGGTCAAGACTATGTTCCGTTCTACTATGAGTGCACAAATAAAGAGTGCAATAGTGCACGAACAGAACTTCATTATATGGACCAAGGGAATATTGCATTACTAACTGGCAAATGTCCCACTTGTTCTGAACCTATAGAGATTGAAACACCTGCAGATAGTCCTTACTTGGGAGAAGTTGCAAAGAATCTCTCTCTAAGAGTTGATTCAAGACAGATGGTTATTGATACGATTATCCCAACAATTGTTCATGTCGGAGGACCCGGTGAAGCAGCATATTACAGTCAAGTCATTCCAGCAGCGAAGGCAATGTCGGTTCCGTTTCCGTTATTTGTTAGATATCCAAGAGTGTACTTCAACACACCATGGAACGAGAGTTTGGCACGAAAATTGGAAGAGAAAGGAAATACAGTCCTTCACAGAGGAGATATGTTTAGTCTCAGTGGGAAAGTTTCTCGATTTAGAAAGAAGAAACGTTTCGACGAAATGAATGAAGCACTATCAAATCTAAGCAGTCTGATTCTAGAAACTCACTCCAAACTCAATCAAGAACATAAAGAACTTGAAGCTGAGATTGAGGGTAAGAAAGGAAAAGAAGCAGAAACCTTGCTCAATCACAAGTTCGATTTGGAACGATATCTGAGTTGGACTTTTGGTCAATTCGCAGAAGGCAAGCTAGGTCAAGAGTCATCATGGTCATGGATCGAGTGGGCAATAAACGCAGGATTTGGAAATCTCTTCGGACCATACGAGAGAGCCTATGTTGGACCAATGAAAAATGGTGCAACAATGTTCGTGAATTTTGCTGTATAGTAGAACATCGGGATTGTCCCGATGCTTCTATTAAATTACCCCAAATCCTTTGCTAGGAGTGTGCCTAGTTTTTCAATTCCTTCTGCAATCACTTCTTTTGTTGCATAGGAGAATCCTAGACGCATTGTATTTGCTTCGGGTACACTGGGAATGATATCATTTCCATCCTCACTGATTTTGTGACCTGTGATTGGGTAGAACGGAGCTCCTGGCACGTAAAGCAGGTCATTTGGAATAGCAACCCGCTCCATGAATTCACTAGAGTTGAAGTTCTTATCATCACTTTTCCACCAGATGAAGAAACCCCCTTGCGGATCTGTTCTTTCACCACCGGGGAAGAATTCATCCATTGCTTTAGCCATTGCCTCATAGCGTTCTTGATACGCGGGAATACTGACCTTCATGGCTTGGTCAATATACTTGGTGTAGTATTCATCAAGAATACGCTGAACTAAAGATGTTGTACATAGGTCAAGATAGCCCTTGTCCTTGAGAACTTGATCACGGACATTTTCAGGCATAACAGAATAACCCACTCTCAGGACAGCAGCTTCCTTACTGCTTGTGCCAAGGTAAGCCACTCGTTTATTTTCCTTGTCTAGTGTCTTGATTGCTTTCGGAGTATCCTTGAATTGTATCTCTGCGTAAGCGGAGTCCTCCAATAGTAGGATGTTGTGACTCTCACAGATATCATAGAGGGCTTGACGTCTATTCCATGGCAATGTAGTACCTTTTGGATTGTCACTGTCAGGAACTACATAGAGAAGATCAGGGACCTTTCCAAATTTGATCTTTGAAAGATGAATGGCTCGTTCTACTTGGTCAGGAATGATACCATCTTGATCGGTTTCTACTATTAGAACTCTAGCTCCGAGTTTTACAGCAGGAACAAGAAAGCCCAAGTATGCGGGGGATGGTGTGATGATGACATCACCAGGATCAATCAATGTATCAAGTAAAGCATACAGAGCCTGTTGAGAACCATTGGTGATTGATACGCACTCCCATTCATCCTCACAATTGATAGGAATTTCACGAACTTCATGGAGCCTTTTTGCAAGAGTTTTGCGGAACCAGGGTTGACCTCCTGTGGGACCATAATTCAGATCGTCAAGTGCCATTTTAGAATCAGCTTTGTACCTCTCACTGATATCAGCTAAAATATCAGCAAAGATATCGGTAGGCATGATGCCAGGTTTCCCACCAGCAAAATAGTACTTGACATTATACTTGAGCAAGGATCTAATTTGAGACTCCTCAATGAAAGACGTCCATGTAGCAAAGCTATAACCACGTTCATTCGCCAACAGAAATTACTCCAGGGATTGATTCGCTTGTCAGAAGCATGCACACTTCTGTACATGAACAGTCCGCATCGTCCTTTATCCTTTTCTGATGTGGTACTGCAAAAAAGGCCATATTTGGGCTATAGTGTACACTAATGTTCGTCCAAAACGTGCACAATTTCAAATTGTTTTCTTACCGAATTTCCGCAGTAATCGAAGCGGCCGCGGCCGCAGGGTCAGGTGCTTCCACTATTGATCGGGCAGCTATTACAAAGCTTGCACCTGCATCGATGGCCGAACGTGCACTTCCACCTTGGGCGCCCACACCTGGACTGAGAATTGGGATGTCATCGCCTAATACAGCACGAATTTCTTGGATTTTTTCTGGATGAGTAGCTCCAACAATAATTCCATCCACATCCCAAAGTCGTGCTTGTCGTGCAAATCGAATATACAGAGGTTCAGTGTTCTTCCCTTTTTCATCAGAGGCTATTGCAAGACCATAACCATCTTTTGCCGCAGGATGTGACATGTAACAGAGTGTGATGATTCCACGTTTCCTATTTGTGGCCATTTCAAATACGCTATCAAGACCACCCTCCATTCCTACAAGAGGATTGACAATCATGGCATCAAATCCCGCATCAAAGTAATACTTGGCAATCGTCTTGTTCGTATTGCCAATATCATTTAGCTTGCAATCTATAATTGCGGTGAGACCTTCATCATGTATCTTATCCACGATTCGTGGAATTCCCTCACTGATTCCAAGTGGAAGAATTAGATGTCTGTTAATCTTGTATGCAACGGCATGTTCTACAGTTTGTGAGATAACTTTGAGAACATCTTGTTCAAGTCGGTCCCGTTCAATCTTCATTGCTGCTGTATCCTTACCTGTGAAATCAGCAATTAGATCTAAACCAATAATCAGTTTGCTTTTCCTAACGAAACTGGATGCAGTTAACTTCCGTTTAAACACACTACTCTCTCCTTGTTCCCTGAAGCTCGAAGTCGACAGGCAATTATGTCATGTTACGAAGTCCTTCTAAATAAGTTCTCGGCATACCCCGATTTCGCTTACCGTCAGCGCAAACTTATATCGGTTTCAGGAAATGAGAGGGGTGGAGAGAAAAGATTGAGTCCTGATTGGTTGCTTTCTCGAATTACTGTTGTGCTTCTAGCTATAATTGGTCCAGTCTATTTCTTCATACTGATGCTGTTTATTCCCCAGATGATGCCATTTGCAGACCCCTGGTATAATTTTCTATTTCATTACATCGCAGCACCAACTGTATTCTCAGTTCCATGGATTGGTACTATCTACTACCAGCGGTATCGATTGGCAAATACGGTTCATATCATGGATGGAACAATTACTGCTGTGCCACTTCGTTGGCGTGTATTCTATGGAGCAAATGCATCATTCATTCTAATGGTCTTCATCCTCCCAATGGCAACTCCAATCATCGCGCTCGTTGAAGGGCTCGTTGTTGCGGGGCATGTATTCTATCGAGTTGGAGTAGGTAAGCTAGGAGGCGGAAAGCCAGCAGCATTACTGGGAGTAGTAGTAGCAATTGGATTGTGCATACTGCCTGCCTTTGTAATGATTGAATTCCTGCCGACATATCTCAATCTATGGACTTCTATACTACAAGCATGGGAGAGTTTTTGGCTGCAAATAGCCTATGGATTTGCTCAATGTCTCGTAAATGCATTGAGCTTTGGAGCTCCAGTGTACTTCATCTATTATGGAGCAACGGAATACGATAAGGGACTTTATGGTGAGGTGTACACAAAGACACCCACAGCTTGGATAAGACTTGGTGAGTTTGTCTTGTTCATTGTATTCCTGTTCATATATCTACCACCAATCGCAACTCCATTTGGGATCATACCTTTTCTTGACCAATCAAATCTTTTCTATAATTACATCAATTGGACATCGCTTGCTATTGTCGGGATAATGATACTTGTCAGGTTCCGTCTAAAGGTTGAGGGAGATACAACAATGGGTGGAGCATCTAATATCTTCGTTATTGGATTGTTCTTGGTGGTTGAACTATTCTTCAAGACAAACCTGATTCTTATTACATCAATAATCTGGCTCGCATTCATCATCTATGCAGCACTTGCAGTAATTAGCTATTTACGAGCGTCATCCAGAGAGCTGTACTAGCTGGATGATTACTACAATAGTTTCACAAATCGAGAATTTCTAGTTTCTCAGCTAAGCGGATAATGGGCAGATGGAGAACCATTGGGCCTGCGTCTGCAATTGAATCGACGAAGTCCACTTTCTCCTTGGGACGAGTGGTATAGGATAGGAAACTACCCTCAGGAGGTCCTTCACCCTCTGTGTGAACCCAGAGTGGCAGTCCATAATTCTCATAGTATCCATGATTAGAAATCAATGTACCATAGATGTGCTTGCCATTGTGCTCGAAATAGAGCATACTTGCAGGTCGGTCCCTTTGAGACCATGAAACTAGCATTCTAGCCAAATCGGTCATTGAAACAATCTTCATATTAACGGGTGGTCGAATGTCGTTCTTGCTCATTCTTGTGTGCACCAAATCGCTCTTTGTTCGTGCCCTTATAAGAGCAATCATTGAGCGCTGGACTTAGTCTGGATTGTGCAGAGAGTTGCGTATTCTATCAGCAATAGTCGCAACACCTCGTCGGTCAACACCAACAACGACGACTGGTGCACTGAGTAATGCATCACTAACACTAATTGAGAAGATTACCCGAATACCTTCCTTCCTAAAACATACGAAGGTGAATCCATCCTCGTGGATTAACTGGTCTAGATCCAATCCACTTGAACTGATACTAGCTGCTACCCAGTTGATAACATCCAATGGTTCTGTATCCTGGCGCTCCACTGAGATTGTTTCTCGATAGTCATTCTCGGAACTGAAGAGATATTCATGAGGGGCTCTGTTATAGAGTATCTTTCTCGTTGTAGCCTTTGAGAGTAGCTCCTTTGATACAGGTCCGAACTGCTTCACAAGAACTGCAGATGCATCGATAGTTGGATCTGAAACTGGAACAATCTCAACATCGGAGAGTAAGGATTCTTCTACAGGTTCTTCACTTCTTGGAGCTGGTTCATCTGTAATGGTAAATTCTTGCTTCTCTTCTGCAAATAACTCCTGGACATAGTCTCTCATCCAACCATCAAGAGTCTGCCAGTCATCTTTGCTCAATTTCAGTGGAGGACGAGGTACTTCAGGAAGCTCCTCACCAGCTTCTTCAAACTCAATCTCTTCTTCTGTTGATTCTTCTACTGCAGGTTCTTCCACTACTGCAGTTTCTTCAACTTCTTCTGATTCCTCTTCAGGAATATCAACAATCTCAACCTCTTCGACATCGTCGGGAATCAGTAATTTGACAGCTTCAAAGAGACCTGAGAGTCGGTCAGTACCACCATGCTGGGACAATCTAGGACGAACCTGCATGATGAACCCACGTTTGTTTTCAGTAGTTTGATCAAAAACTATCGCTACACCTCTAGGCAGACTGCTAATGAAGACCTTATCCCTGAACTGGTCAGGTAGGACAGCAGGAGCTCTCTGTTGGAGCGCTCGAATGTCGTTGTCGTGTGATAATGAATGTGAGATAATTATGTCAGCTTGCGAGATGGCATCATCTGAAACTGCGGATGGTTGTTGTGTACAAAGAACAAGACTACATCCGAATCGCCTGCCAAGCTTTGCGTACCCAATGATAGCGTCTTTTGCAGGGGTGGGTCCAGATCGCGGAACAAGGGTATGGGCTTCATCGATAATCAGCCAGGTCGGAGGTAGCTCTTCACGAGCACTTGTACCCTCATCAGTCCAGGCCATTCGATATGTGAGTACCTGACGACAGAGCATGTTAGTCAGAATCGCAAGAACAGCCTCAGCATCAGAACCGAGGGGTGCTACATCAATTACTGTAATCTGACCGGCAATGGCAAGGTCCTGAGCACTAGTTCCTCCGGGATGAAATACTCCCATTCGGTCAGCTCGCTTTAATCTCTGAATTATAGCAGTGCGAGTTGCAGGTTTGTAGAGTTCTTCAATAGCTGGATTTGTGTCAATACAGATGATCATGTCTTTGATACTAAAATCGCGTTTGAGATTAACACGTTCACCGGAACCTAGAGCATACCCTTTTCGCACACTATCAAGAGTTTCACTGATTAGGTTCTCCATGGCAGTACTAAGAGTGCCACCCTTCTCGAGGACGTAACCCCAATCAGACACAGTCAGTTCCTTGGGACCAATTGACAGTGGGAACAGTCTAGCCTTCTTTTTCACTTCATCAGGGAGACCTACGTAGGTTCTCCTCGGAATGTAGACATTAACTGGAAAACCTCTAGCTTCGAAAGACCATTTCTTGAGCAAATCACTCTGGTCATCATTTGGTTCAACCATCTGTCTGAATACATCAACCGTATCAACCAGAACACAAGCAACTTCAATCTCTCGTCGTTCCATTGCACGTGCTAGTTCTTCAGCAAGTATTCCAAGAGTATAGCTCTTTCCAGAACCTCTCTTTCCAGCAACAAGCATAACGTGTGGACTCATCAGGTCCAAGTTCACTGGCATACCCATGAGAGAAGTCAGTACATCATCAGAGGTCTCTGTAACACCTCCGATCATACCAAGACCATGATTACGGTATTTTCTGTGGAATGAGTCTGAGCGGCCTAAGACTACTCCGACATTCAAATCGACATGTAAGTCAAGAACATCACCCACACGTGGATGGTATGGCAGCGCTGATTTGTGGATGAGTTCAACTGGTTTGTCTAATTCTTGTGCATCTTCTAGATGTTCTTCATTTGGCGTGTCGGGATTGTCGTCCATCTGTGCACCTCCAGTCGATTCCACTTTGAAGTCGGATAAAGCTTGGTATCGCCTAGTTAATACCACGATTGTATGAGTTCATATACATCGAATAGAGTGAATTATTGATTGGACTAGGTAAGTATGCTATTACTATGGTGAGAAGCATTCGACTGAAAGCCTGAGGAGGAATAATTCTTCTAGATGGAAGTCCTCACTCTCTGAAGAAGAACGAACATCATGTTCTGGAGAGTCCGCGGTTATTCACTATGCTCAAACGAGTCTTCTTAGCTTTGGTGACAAATCTAAGAAGTGCGATAATGACTTCACCGTGGCAAGAACTGTGGAAATACTCTCTGTTGCTGGAAGTGATGTACCAGAACTACGACAGGAGAAGGAAGCCAGGTCTTCACGAGGGATCCCATCCCAGTGAACGTTGACAAAGCTACTGCTAACTCGTTAGTCTGTTGGACTGATGGGAGTGGTGACACCGGCAGGAGACGGGTGGAACATAGAAGTATCTTCTATTGGTGAATGATACACCAAAATTGAAGAAACATGTCAGAAAGCTTAGCTTGCTAGTATTCCAAGGCGCGTTTTTGTAAAAATATGATAAATTCTAGTTTCCTATCGCTTCGTCATCGGGTGGTCGAAAGGCGTTTCCACGTCACCTTAGCAACACTCAAAACACAACCAGAACAGAAAACACTCTATGCAAGACCCGATTCAAGATGGAGACCTTGTCTATATCTTCATGGATGGCAAGAGAAACTGGATCCGACGAGTGAAAGCAGGAGAGAGTTTCCACTCCAATAAGGGAATCCTACCTTTTGATGATATGATAGGCAAACCCTTTGGACACAAGATGGAGAGTCATTCGGGCACCATATTCCAAATCCATAGACCAAGCAATACTGACATTCAGATTGCTATGGGTCGAAACACACAGATCATCTATCCAAAAGATGCAGGGACTATTCTTGTTCAAGCATCCATCAGTGCAGGTTCCCGGGTTGTTGAATCAGGAACAGGTTCGGGTGCACTCACCGGAATCCTAGCACGGGCAGTGGGTCCTACTGGGAAAATTTTCACCTACGAAATCAGAGAAGACATGTATATTGGAGCACAGAAAAACCTCACAAAGTTTGGTCTCACCGATAATGTCACACAGCATCATCAGGACATCTTGGAAGGAATCAAGGAAGACAACATCGATGCCATTGTCTTGGATCTTGCTACTCCCTGGTTACTCGTGGATGAAGCACATCGAGCCCTGAAATCTAGTTGTTATCTTGCCAGCTATAGTCCCACTATCGAACAGACTATGAAGACCTGTAAGGCGATGTCAGAAGAAGGCAAGTGGGGCATGATCAAGACCCTTGAGATATTCCAACGGGAGATAATGGTCAGAGAGAATAAGACTCGACCAACAACATGGATGGTAGCACATACTGGCTACATGACCTTTGCCAGAACCATGTCTGTAGAGGAATAGAATGGATTCTTAACCAATAACAAATCCTTAAATACACTTAAAGTCTAGTTGTTGATTGTCGATTGTTGTCGACGGTTGTTGGAAACTGTGACCTATCACCATAAGAAAGACCAGTGTATGAAGGAAACTAAAGAAATAGTTGAAAATATCCTTCAATCGAAAGCATCAGATTATGATTTAGCTGATCCCTCAGAAATTGTTACTTCTGGAAAGACAATTCAGATCATTCGTAGCGAAAGTACCGAAGCCAATATTCTCCCCAGTGAAACGGAAGAGATGATGGAATGTTGCTCGGATGATGAAGCAATGGTTGATGGTGAATGTGTAAGTCTTGAGGATCTGGAATCCTATAAACCAGAACAGGAGATCGACATTGAAGTTGCGGAACTGAAAGAGGGTATTGAGAAAAAGAAAGGCAAACGCAATTATATAGAATTCAGAAAAGATTACGAACAAACATAGGTAGGGAAAAAAGTGGAAGAAAATCAGGATATCGAAGCTCTCAGGAAAGAAGTCACAGAACTGAGAAAGTCTGTCTATAGTCTAAAAGATACTATCATTGAACTAACAAATCAGATCGAAACAGGGAGTTCAGAATCACCATTTGATGGTGGACAGTATAGTATATTTCCAAACCGCTCCAATTGCCTTGATGGAGATGCTAGCTGGGATAGACTTGTCAATATGTTGCACAAAGAAGATAGTGGTCTTACTGCAGCAGAACTTGCTGAAAAATGGGGAAAGTCCCGCTCTCGAACAAGCGAAGTACTCAACAAACTTGCTGAGAATGGACAGATTATCAAATATCGAGACGGAAGAATGATCAGATTCAGAAGCGCGGAAGAGTAGTACGATTTCTCCTATTCCCAAAGATGCATATTGCAGAATGGCATGTTTTTGCTAAGCCAATTCGCAAGTTGTGAGCACCATCTAGGAAAATCGCGCATTTTCGAGGGCGTAAGTACGCTTAAGTAATTGTTACACGACATAGCCTTTGGCCTTAATTTCAGGAGATTGAAAGGATGTCAAACGTGCGACCGGGCTCAAAAAAACCGCGTAAAACCGGAAGTAGTGGTGATGAAACTCCAATCTATACCAGTTTACTATTCGAGCTCAATCTTAGGGCGCAAGATGCTGTGAGAGATTTTTCCCTTCATGATATAGATGACAAAGAAGGGATTGAGCTGAAACGGATTGCGATGCATAGAGCTTTCACTGAACTCTATGACACAGTAGCTTCTTTCAGTCAACAAATCATGGTTGGAGATTTTGATTTGTCATATCTGCGCAATAGAGTAGCGCAGAGTGAGGGTGAAACAAAGGAGCAACTCGAAGCAGCTCTTGAAGAACTTGAAGATCAGACCGAGAGAGATCTCGCAGATGTCTGGATGGCAAGAGTCATGGCATGGTTACATACAGCAGCCGCAGCAAGTGGACCCTTTGTTGAAAACGAACATGAGGATATTCAACGGAATGCATCAAAGTATCTTGCTAAGGTTTACACAATGCTTGAACGTCCATTCTCAGCAGTTGCTAAGAAGGTAGATGGGACCCAAAAGCTTCGCAGAGTTGCCTTAGGTCTACAAGCCCACAGTCTAATGAAAGAATCCTTAGGTGAAGATGATGCAGAACTCACATCAATTCTAGGTAAGAACAAGAGTGCAGAAGCTGAATTCTATGACGAGTTTCTCAACGAGCTAGTAGGTCAAGAGAGCACATTCAGACAAGCGTTCAATCCATTTGATGAACTGATTTGGCGTGATATTCTTAGTTCATTTATCTTTGAACAAGCAACTGACCTATACAATGAAGCAATTCCATTGTTCAAGAAGACACGAGAAAACAAAGAGAAGCTTTCAACCATCAAGTCATGGAAAAGTAATACCTCAGGACTTAGTGAAGTATACCTCGCAATGACGTACACAGATATTGCTGATGCGCAGATGAGAGCTGGAAATCTGGAAGATGCTTCCAAGTTGTATATGATAGCTTCTGATGCCTTTGGTAGAGCAGAGAAATGTTTCAGGGAAGTCATTGCCCTACAACCAAATGCTGAACAAAGCAGGCTTGACAAAGAGCAGAAGAAAGCTCAAAGTTTGTTTTGTAGTGCAGAGTCAAGTGTACGGGTTCTCACAGAGTTACTAGAAGTGAATAACAAAACCGAAGCAAAGAAGGTCCTGAAAGAGATCTTCAAGAATCTTAGAAAGGCAGAGAAATTAGCAAAGACCAGAGAATTGACTGGTGCCATTCAGGGAGACCTGAAGACGTATTCTTTTGTTCAAGACCTCCTCAAGAAAAGGGGCGATGATGATATCAGCGGTATCATAGCTCAGATAGCGTTTGCAAAGGACTTGAGAAAGACCGCATTGATTCAAGACATCAGCAAGGCAATGGACGAAACCAAAATTGAGATGACTGAGAATCCATCAGACTCGTTGGATTCCATTAGAGAAGGTCTCAACACTCTTGGTATTCTTCTCAGTTTAGAGATAGAAGATGCAGAAGTTGGAGACCTACGTAATAGGACCCTTGCACTACTGAACAACGTAAAGTACATGATTCAATTCCAGCAGAGCTCAAACCTAGAACAGGGCGTAAAATTCATACTATCCAGAATTCTTGAGAATCTTCATGCTGAAGAGGCTGCATCATACTACAAGATTGTTGGGGATAATGAATCAGCTCTAGAACTTGTGGACCTTGGAAAACTTGCACTAGCCACAGCATTTGCAGCTGAGGCTCAAGCATATTCAAGACAGTCCGAACAATTAGCTTTTCGCGCTCAGATTGAACGTTTGAACACATTCCAAAAACTGGCGGACGAGTTGGCAATTCTAGAAGAGGATGATCCAATGGAGGACGCTCTGGAAATTCATGATGGAACCATAACCAAATTAAAGCAGACAGTGGCATCATTCGAGGCGGCTGCAAATGAGCTTGATAGTGTGAAAGGTGAAACCATCAGGACTAAGAATAATGTTGATGCCCAGGTGAAACAACTCCAAGGTGTTGTGATGAAGTTCAAGGGAGACCTCTCTCGACTGGAAGGTGCAAAGAATGACTTCATGGCTGAATACATGTTCATGAAGGGAGAGAAGTCCAAGGCAAAAATACACTACTCGGATGCTAACGACCATTTGAGAGAAGCAGTTGGTAACTACACTACAGCTGCACAGGTGTTCCAACAGGTTGGAGATGGCCAATCAGCTCAGAATGTTGATACTAAAGCAAAGACAACAGACTTACTTGCACGAAGCATCTGGGATAACAGACACCGTATAGACAGAGACCAAGATCCCACTGTTAAAGGTGAAACAGAGTTAGCAGCACTCTATCTTGGTGCCGGTGGACAATAGATAGAGAACGTCGTCATTGCACAGCATAGCTCTCTTGAGCTACATCGGTTTTAATTTGGGTTGTATGGATTCGTTTTGCATAGAATGGTGTGAAATCGACACCACCTGCGTGATAGAATTTGCTGAACCATTCAACAAAGTGTAACCGTAGCGTGTGCATGAATCCGAGGAGTCCTTCTAGGATACCCACGATGAAAGTACCGATGATTGCACCCAACAATGGCAAGTGTGGAGTAGTTGGTGCTAAGGGATCGGCAGAGTGCACTTCTTGAGGTATTAGCTCTACACCAGCTATTGACAACGCAGGAAATGGGATGTAGATTATTGCGGGTATAAGCGAGAAGAAAACTCCACTCAGAATTATGTGTACAGTGTTCAATGCGAAGATACGAGCATAACTAACAGTGTGGCTGATCATCCCAATTGCATACTCGAGGAATAGCACAATGCCATCCATACCACCCTTGAATGATGCAAGCGCCATGATGACCATTGGGACTATGAAACAAGTCAACGAGAATATCAACGGAGCTATAGGGATTGCGGGATAAACACCATTATTCCCTATTCCAAATCCTATGCCAGCAATGGGGACCCAGAGGTTAATCTGTCCTTCTGGATTGAACCAGTCGCCGACACTACTGTAGCTCACTCCGAAGAGTAGGTTGATGAATCCATAGTAGAGCCAGAGGTAAGAAATACCAACAATGAAGGCAGATTTGTTTTTGTGTTTGAATTGATTGTAAATGTTCAGAATGATTCCAATCATGATATGAATGGCACCAATCTCGATTGAGAGTTTGAGCATGTGTGTGGCTCTATACGGGTTGAGAACCATGTGTCCATGTCCATCGTCAATGAAATGAGCGAATGTTGGCCAGAGAGGTTCGAATACGGTCTCAGCACCGAAAAAGCTCCCAAAGAGGAACCCACCAAAAACCGCGAATATCCCCATCATCATGAGCCCATACGCACCATTCTGTACATAACCCATTATTGCTCCCCAGTCATCTCCCTTCTTGTTTGCTCTCCAAGCTGCAAGGCCGATGATAAAAATAAGAATCCCTTGACCGATATCAGCAAACACCAAACCAAAAATCAAGGGGAAGGATAGGAACATGATCTTTGTAGGGTCAATGTCATGACGAGATGGAATTCCGAAAGCCTTCACAACATCTTCAGTAGGCTTCATGACAGCTGGATTGGAAATACTTGAAGGTGCCTCATGGTCAGCAAAATCGGGCTTGTCAAATGACACTTCTAATGCAGATCCGACCCGCTCACGAAGTATCGGCTCAAGCTCGGCTTCTCTACTTTCTGGAACCCAACCCCACATTTTGATTGATTGTTCAGTATAGACAATCTGATTTTTGATGTCAACACGTTGTTTCTCTACGTGCAGGGTTTCCCAAGCGGCTAATATTCTAAAGCTCCATTCATTTCCGATGGTTGTTTTTCTCTGCTCTAGTTGAACAATCTGTTCTTCTTGAGCCACCATCTGAGCTTGTGCTTTGACCACGATTTGCTCAGGACTTCCAGATTCACCTTCAGGGATTTGAAAGACCTCAAATTCGAGGGCGGACAGTATTCGTTCTACTGCATCCATCATCTCAATTGGAACAGTGATAACACTGGCATGAGCACCACCCTTGAGAGGTAATGAACTGATAGTAAAGGCTCCTTCAGTGACTTCCTGAAGGCTCCACTCCAACTCACTAATTCGTCCAGATGGGACTAATCCTGCCGTTGTGAATGTGTAGTCAGTGGTTGTTATCAGACTAGGATCGATACCCAATGGCTTCAGTGAATTTGCTACATCACTGATACCCTTTTGGCGGTCCAACTCGGTTTTGGCCATCATAAGTTCAGTATCAATCTCAAGCACTTCAGTTTCGATTGAAGTTATAACTTCAGAAACAAGCTCAAGTGACTTATTGAGTGCTGAATCATCAATTTCCAATACTTGTCCAGTTGAGCGATTTGGGTCTAGTTCTAGTGAATGAACGATCTTTTCCAACCGATCTAATGCGGAGAAGACGGTTTCTTCTTCTCTGCTTCTCTTGACTTCGACCAAGCCAGCTTGTCTTCGAACATCCAGGAACTCAAAAGCCCCGAATTCTTCAATTCCGAGCAAGACCTGACGTTCAAAATCTCGATGGGAAACAATTTTGGCGACAATCATTTTTTCTGGACTCATCAGACCCATGGCAATATCACCGTTTTTTGTCGAATAGTGGATACTGAAACACTAGTTCGTTAGTGCTTGACTTAAGTTCTGGTAATTAACCTTTGCGACGGGAGGCAGGTCAATGTTTTTTAGGTGCGTGCAGTAGTAATGGATGTCAGAAAAATGAGGTTTGGGCCTAATGTGTGCAGCACATGAAGAAATTGATCAAATTCACGAGAGTGAAGTGGCAGCCCGTGTGAGAGTCGAAGACGCTGAAAAGCGTGCTCGAGCAATTCGGGAAGAAGCCGACAAGGAAGCTAAGGCACTAATGGCCAAAGCAGAACATGATGCTAAGAAGACCGCTTCTAAGATGTTGTCTGAGATTGAGGGGAAGAAAGGAGAGATTGAAGCAGGAGTGCTTGCTGAAACAGAGCAGACAATAAAGAATAGACAGAAATTAGCAGAGAAGAGGAAAGATGAGGCAGGAAAAGCTGTCTACAAAAACCTCGTGGGGGAGGTCTGAAATCATGAGCGGCATCACTAATATCATCGAGATAATTAATAGTAAAACTACTGAGAAAGAGAAGGAAATCATCAGCGAAGCAGAGAAGCATAAGAAGATGAAACTTGAAGAAGCTCAGCGAAAAGCCGAAGACGCAGCATCAGCAATAACCAAGAAAGCTGAACTTCAAGCAAACTCTGAGTTAGTCAAATATGAAGCAAGTGCCAAACTCAAAGGAAAATACAAAATGCTTGAAGCCAAAGATGCACAGATCACTGAGATTCTATCATCAACACAGGAAAAAGTCGAAGGTGTTGTTGGAAAAGCAGAGTACAAAAAAATTCTCACTCGGTTAATCACAGATGCTTGCAAGGCACTAGCAGTAGACCAAGTTGAACTCATTCTCCCGAAAGGTCATGCATCACACGTAGATACTGCTGAAATCGAGAAAATTGTTGCAAAAGAGAGAGGTAAGAAGACAAAACTCACCATTTCAAAAGAAACCATTCGTTCCAAGGGTGGAGTAATAATCAGAACAATGGATGGTGCAAGATGGGTCGATGATACCTTTGAGGCTCGATTTGAAAGATTAGAAAGCAAAGCTCGAGACACTATTGCGAGTATCCTATTTGATGATGAGGATAAAAAGTAGAGAGTGGAGGAAACCACTCCTACTATTCCACATCAATTGCTAGTATTACATCAAGACAATCAATTGAGGAATATATCCTACTAAGAGAAAGGCGATAACAAATCCGTAGATAGCTACAGCCTCAATAAATACTACGTATAGAATACTTTTACCAAAGGTTTCTGGTTTCTCTGTGATTGCACCAAGTGCAGCCGCAGAAGCAGTACCCATTCCTAAGCTAGCACCAACACCAGCAAGGCCAAGTGATAGACCAGCACCAAGTGCCAGACCAAGTATAGCCATACCTGCACCTTCTGCTGCTTGCAGCATCTCAAATCCATGAATTGGGGGTGTTCCCAATGCATTCATGATTGTCGAACTATCCATCAATCCGAATGTGATAGCAGCTAACACTGTAACTACTACGCTCAGACTAAGCAGGATCAGACTTGTGATTTCTTTATCAAATCTCATTTGTATTTCCTCCAACTCTCACCAAATTGTTATCATTCTACGAATTGTTTCTGCAGATTCTCCTCGCTCAATACCGACTGCTATGGAGCGTAGGTTACGAACTTCATATTGTTTGAGACTAAAGAATCCAATGATTGTTCCCAAATGGAATGGAAATGCGGTCATTTGAAGTTTTATCCTCTGAGCAATAAAGTCCTCTATTGCTAGTTCTACATTTCCTAAATCATCGGTCTCTTCATACAATCTAGCCATTCTTCCGCCAAAATCAGAATACTTTGTTGAATCCAGTTTTGTGATGACTTCCCTCCACGTATTAGCAGAGGCAATAGCATCAGTTAGTGCCTGGACCCGTGGAAACCGAACTAAGGATAATTCCAAAGCTCTAGAGTCTAAACCGAGAAGTATGGCTCTAATTCCAGTCAGGACATTTCGAAGTACGACTCTTGGTTCAAGGATACTATTGACTCGATCACTCTCAACCTTTGAGAATTCCTTCAATGCATCCACAACATTCCTCAGATACCATTCTTCAACTGCCACCTCAAGTGGCACGGTTGAGTTGTATTCTTGGTACGTGGGAAGTCTCGTGAGCAAGGACACCTTCAGATCCCATTGGGGAAGAAGGTCAATCATCTTGTTCACAGAAGAGGCTCCGATAAGTGTCTGGAATAGGGTAGCTTCAGCAGGAGATGAGGGCACTGAGAATCTCAGAATCTCATCTTCTTCAAGCTCAACATGAAGTCCTCTAATAATTGACTTTACACTCTCTGCATAGAACATCTCTAGGAAAGTGTTAGTAAAATGGCGAACTTTTCCAGTTAATGAACGGGATAGGTTCGTACTCACATCTGCAAAATCTTTAGAGAGAATGAGGGCAAGTTCATCCGGACTTGGTACAGCACTCGGTGAATGTTTTGAAATGACCGAACCGTAATAGGTTCCGGAGAGCATCTTAATGAAGTCTTGATAGCTACTTACCTGAAGCAGACTCTCGTACATGCCAATCGAAATGAAGCGTGACTTCATTCCTCGAATCCTGGCATTGACAAAGCCATACTCGTTAGCAGCTCGTAGACCCATTATGATGTTCCTGTCCGTTCTCAATGTGGTGAGGACTACCGTGGAGAAACATTAGTGCCGATATAAAAGTAATGACTAGCCTAGATTACCGCTTGTAGAAGAATTCAAATAACGAACTGCCATCACGTTCAGTGGTCACTATGACAGAAGAGAGTGGGGCACCAGTTCATCGGTCTGACGACTACATAAACCTTGGAAGCCTTTTCAGAAATTCTGCAACGATCATGTTCGTTGTTCAGATAGTATCAGTAATTGCAATGATTGGCGCATTTGCTGCCTATTTCATTGGAGATGTGTACTTTGTCCTAGCGGGAGATATGCAGATACTTGCACTCCTTCTGGCCAGCATTGTGGTACTAGTGATATTCCTAGCAGCAATCAGCGCATTTGTTAGATTCTCCAGAAGAATCGGTGATGCCGTTGTAGGGCCCGGAGTTGAGGAAGTACGAATGAGTACACCACGAGTAAAGGGAGTAGTTGTACTCTACGCGCTGCTTGTTCTAATGATGGCTATCACGGGAATTTACACATGGTATCTAGTGGATTCTAACATTCTGGCTCCACTTGCAACAACCAATAATTCCATTTCACTCAGGGTCGCAGGTCTTGCACTTGGGGCGTTCATCATCGCTTTAATGATCCAGGTGATAATTGCAGCAGTTGGAAGAAGCGCAACAAAGATCATCATAGAAGTGCTTGATGGTGATGATTCAGAGTTCTTAGATTAATTCACTCAGAGGAATCGTCTTCCAAATCGAAGACGACATCCTCCAGTATCTCTTCCATTGCAGGCATATACTTGGGGCGTTCCTTAGATTTTTGTTCAATCAGTTCAAGATAGCCAACGGTTTTGTAAACACCATATACGCCCAAGAAGAATCCAGCAATCGCCCCGATTATTGCACCCCAGGTAGCACCACTTGGACCTCCAATTGAACCACCTACAACTTGACCAGCAAGAAGAAGTGCAATCACGGAGCACGGAAGTTCAGAGCCAACTGCAAGCCAAGGTCCCATTCCAGAGAACCCTCTATCCTTCTCAGACATAAGACTAGTACAGATTTACTTCCGAATATTCCTTGTGGTTTCAACATATGCAGTATGGTGAACGTTTTTGTAAGGATTTACAACCAAATAAGATGAGGTAAGTCAATGGAAGTATCAGTTAGCTACGGTGAAGGCAAAGTAAAGCTCAATATTCCTGAGAGCAACCTTGCTGGAATCATCAAGCCAAAAGCGCTGAAACCAAAGCAAGATCTGCTTGGTGAACTGGATAGGGTACTTGACAACCCTCATGGACCAACACTCGCTGAATTGGCAAAAAGCAAGAGCGTTTGTGTACTTGTTGAAGATCATACTCGAGATGAACCACACTGGGAACTTGTGTCTTCAATTATTCCACGTTTAGTACACGCAAACAGGGTCCAATTCATTATTACTACAGGTTCACATGAAGTAAATCATCCTGATAACATTGAGATTGTGGATCTAATTCGAAGGGCTGCAAAGGACTCGCGACTTCCTAATTTTGAAGTCACTATCCATGATTGCAAGGCAGAAGATTTAGTTAATCTTGGAAAAACAAGTCGGGGTTCCCCGGTCTTGGTTAACAGTGCGGCTGTCAATCACGACGTGTACGTAAGCATCTCTGATATGAAAGCCCACTATTTTGCTGGATATTCAAATGTAGTCAAAAACTTCCTTCCTGGTGTCTGCGGGTTTGATACCATAGAGGCAAATCATGCAATGGCACTCAATCCACACTCGACATTCGGAATCCATCCCTATCATTCGGACAAGACTCGTCGAGAAAACCCTCTTGCCGATGATATGAGAGAAGGGATGGAAATAATTGTTGGAAAGGGAACTGTGTTCTTGTTAGCTGTTGTCACAGATGGTGGAAAATTAATCTGGGCAGACGCTGGAAAGGTTGAACCTGTAACAGCTGGAGCCATGGAGATTCTTGATGAATCAGCGAGCTTTGTTGTAACCCCACAATCACGAATCATTGTTTCACCAGGGGGCTATCCACAGGACAAATCGCTATATCATGCACAAAGGGCAATCGAACTCACAAAGAATGCTGTACTTGACTATGGAGAGATTCTGTTCCTGGCACAATGTAAGGATGGCGTAGCTCCCGAATCAGCTATTCAGAATTTCTACAATAAATTGACACTACCTTTGACTGAAGTTATCGCATCGATTAGTGGAAAATATCATCTCTATGAGCATAAGGCTTTCAAATTCGCAGAACTTCTCATGAAAGTGGATAGCATCAAGATGTACACAGACCTTGACAGACAGACAGTCGAATCTGTTCATATGAAGAAGATTGAGAATCCTCAGACAATCATTGACGAATGGATTGCAGACGATCCAGATGTCAAGATACTGGTGCTTGACAAGGGCAACAAAATTGCAGTATATGCGAACTAATTATCTTGCCAGTGAATCTCTGATATTGCATTATAGAGTGCTTTGAATGTGTCATAGCCTTTTTTGTACACATCCAGTGTTTCTGGTCTAGGTTCAAGTGGAGTGAGAGGTTTAACCATCTCTTCAGATGCTTGTGCAACTGATTTGTAAGCATTCACACCTTTGAAGGCTAGAATAGCTGCTCCTACTGCTGTTGCCTCCTCCATTTGAGTTCGAATCACGGGAGTTCTAAGAATATCTGCTTGAATCTGCATCCAGGTTTCACTTCTTGATGCACCTCCATCTACCCTAACCTGCTGAGAAGGGAGACCGAGTTCACGCATCACCTCAAGATTTGTGCGAATCTCATATGAAACACCTTCGAGTATTGCACGAATCAAATGGTGACGGGAATGACCAAGAGCAAGTCCAGCAAAGATACCTCGTGCATGGGGATTCCAATTGGGAGCTCCTGCTCCAGCAAAGTGCGGAATGTGGATTACACCCTCAGCACCAGGAGGACTCTTCTCAGCAGCCTCAGTGATTATGTCATATGGGTCAACACCACGTTCATCAGCAATACCAATCTCTTCGCTTCCTAAGTTGTCCCTATACCATTTCAGAGCAGACCCCGTTGTGAACATACTTGCTTCAACAACGAATGTATTTGGAACAACATGACGACTACAGAGTACTCTCATGGAGGGGTCCAATTTCACAGTGTTAGAGTGAGCGAGTAGGAATGTGCCAGTTCCAGTCGTGGATTTGATCATACCCTCGCGGACAACACCAACACCGAGAGCTGCACATTGTTGGTCACCTCCACCTGCGACAATTGGAGTTCCTTCTTTGAGCCCAATTTCCTTGGCAGCTGTACTAGTCAATTCGCCTACAAGGGTACCAGATTCAACAAGCTGAGGTAATTTTTCCTTTTCAACTTCAAAAGTATCTAGCAGCTTGTCTGACCATTTTGCTGTTCGAACATCAAAGAGAAGAGTTCTGCTAGCATTTGAG
>Ga0114923_10000305_pt1 | contig 41451 bp, 62 predicted proteins | sample SumtaG_FD_89578 | JGI IMG/M metagenome (GOLD analysis project Ga0114923, IMG submission 89578) | Deep subsurface microbial communities from Indian Ocean to uncover new lineages of life (NeLLi) - Sumatra_00157 metaG | ecosystem: Environmental > Aquatic > Marine > Oceanic > Sediment | place: near... | reverse complement strand
GTATCATATACCACGAGACCTATGAGAGTAGGAGAGGTTGAAGGAATGGATTATTTCTTTTTAACAAAAGAAGAATTTGAGCAAAAGATAAAAGAAAATTTTTGGTATGAATATGTACCTTTTAACGGATGGTACTATGGAACATCAAACGAACAGTTTTATAATGATGACCTTTTCATAATGACGGTTAGTGGTGTATCAAAAATAAACCCCGAAGATAGAAAGAATACGTTTATAATTTTTATAAACGCTTCCGAAGAATTACGAAGAGAGAGATTGAACGGACGAGTTATGCCTGGCGATACGATTGATAGAAGAGTAGAAGCAGATAACGAAGATTTGAAAAAATTTAAAGATTTTGATATAAACATAAAAAATATATTTTAAGATGGAATTGTGTAATAAAAGTTATTTAGTTTATTTAGCAGGACCAATAAGAAACTTGACTCCAAATGGAGCTAATGAATGGAGAAAATATGTACTGGCAAATGTACCTTCTTTTATACATACATTTTCTCCATTGAGAGGAAAACAACGAATTGATAATGAAACTATTATAAAAGATACTTATGAAGACAACCCATTGACATCAGCAAAGGGAATAAACATGAGAGACTTTTTTGATGTTCAAAGAAGTGATGCTATATTTGTAAATGTTTTGAGAGCAAAAGAAGTTTCGATAGGAACAGTTACAGAAATAGCATGGGCAAGAGCGTTTAATAAACCTGTTATTCTTATAATGGAAAAGAAAGGAAATCCACATCAACATTCGATGTTTCTTCATTCTTGTGGATTTGTAACAGATGATTTAGATCATGGAATAGAATTACTAGTAAGTTTATTGGGAAGTGATAGACAAATCGAATATTATAAAACTAAAGAAAAAAATTAAAATGAAAGATACAAAAATTCAAGAAGAAATTACATTTAAAGAAGCTAATGAAAGAGCTAATGAAGAAATGGGTAAACAGTTTTTTCTATGGCTTTTATTAGTAATTATAACAATGTCGGTTTTCGTAATTAAATAAAAAGATATGTTAAAAGTAGTAATATTTTCCGGAGGCACGGGTAGTAGAGCTTTGCAAGAAGGGATAAATGATATATTTAAAGATAAAATCGATTTAAGTATCATTATAAATGCATATGATAATGGTCTTTCAACTGGTGATGTTAGAAAGGTTATGAATGGTAAAATATTAGGACCATCTGATTTAAGAAAAAATCAAGTTTATCAAAGTGAATTGAAATGGTTAAAATATCCATCAACTGAAGGTATGAAAACTATGGTTGAATTTTTAAATTATAGATTTGATGCAGTAGATGCTAAACTTGCAAAAGAACACGTTTTAAAATATACAAGAGATACGTTTCCAGAATTTCAAAAAGATAAAAATGATAATATAATTAAAGCTGATAAAAGAGCTTTATTAAGAAATAATTTTATATCTTTAATAGAAAAATTCTTCGATAATTCTGAAGCAAATATTGTTTCTTATTCTAATTTTGCATTATCAAATATAATATATGCTGCACTCGCACAAATAAACGATTATTCGTTGGATATAGCAGGAGAAATAATGGCAACAGAATATCTAAAAATACCAAAGAATAGAGTATTTTTAGTATCTGATGAAAGTTTGTTCTTACATGCAATGACAGAAAGTGGTAAAAGAATTATTGATGAAGGTGTATTGGTAGAATGGAACAATCCAAAAGATAAAATAAATGAAGTGTTTTTAGTAAACGATAAACTCGAAAGAAAGTCACCAACTATAAGTGATAAAACTATCGAAACAGTTCGTGCTGCAGATGTAATAATATTCAGTTGTGGAACACAGTGGTCATCACTTATACCGACGTATATTCATACAGGATTCAGACCTCTTATAGAAAAATCGAAAGCTAAAAAATATCTTGTGATGAATAATCAACAAGATGAAGATATGTTGGGTATAGATTCCGATAACTTACAGGATATTTTGAATGATTATTTACCAATGAAGGAAATAACAACAGTATTCAATAGTTGTGCATATCCAACAATGAAAACAATGAATACAAATTTTCCTTCATTAGAAGGTAGATTTAATAATAATTATTCTAAAACACACGATTCAATAAGATTAACAAAATTTATTTTTAAAGATTATTATGCACACAATGTTGATAAGTTTCTATTTGATTTTGATGGAACAATTATAGGAAGACATAATGATTATAAAAATGAAAGTGAATATAATATGTTGTCTTTTAGAAGAAATGAAACTTTTGCAATAATAACAGGTAATTCGTTAAGTCATATAAACAAACATTTAGGTAGAAATAATTCACAAAATGAAATTTATTGTGATGGTGGAAATTCACGATGTACTTGGTCAGATTCAGTTGGAAGATTTGTGTTTAGAAATTATATAAACGAAAAATATGTGATGTTAAATGAAGAAATAGAACATATTTATTCAGTTATTGTTGAAACAGGAATACCAGCATACAAAATAGAAAATAGAAACAATGTAGTTATATCGATAAAGCCATTAGAAATAAAAGAAAAGATGGAAAAATTTGAAGCATTACAAGCTTTACTTTATGCATATCAAATTAAAATAAATGGTAAAACAACTATAGATATAATGAAGAAAAATTATACTAAACTTGTTATATTTGAATCTCGAAGATTTAAGGGTAAAAGAATACTGTATGTTGGCGATGAATTAGAAAAGGGCAATGATGAAGTATTTGATAATAGAAAAGATACAATAGTATATCCAGTTAATAATCCAAAAGATACTTCTATATTAATGAAAATATTTTATGATGAAAAATAAAGTAGATTTTTTTGAAAAAGGCGAAGTTGAAATTAAAAAATATGAAGATGATTTTGATGTTGAAATAACGTATGTTGAGAAAAGAAAGATATTTGAATATGCAATAGTAAATTACGTAGATTTTAAAGCGAATGGAAGAACTGATAAACAGAGAAAAAGAGATCTTGCGGTAGGAACTTTAGGAGAACGTATATTTAAAAAATATTTTGAATATGATGCTGTAGAAGTTCAAAGAACATTAAAGAAGGCAGATCCTGGATGGGATTTTACGATAGATGATATTAAAATAGATGTTAAAACAATAGCACATAATTACGATAGAGTTTATTTTAACATAGATTATATGAGATGTGATTATTATTGTGCAGTAAAAGTTCTTAAAAATGATAATGGATTTTTGGGACAGATTGTTGCATTTTGTTCACATAAAGATGCCACAAAAACATATAAATCACATTTTAGATATGGTAAAACTGCAAATTATATTCCGTTAAGATCTTTCAATATATCATTGGGACAAATCAGAAGTAAATAAAATATGAAAAGAAAAAAATATATTAAAACAACCAAACTAAGTAATATCGGTAATGTTGATTTAGAAAGTTTTGAAATAGCTTTAAAGAATTACAATCTGTATATAGAAAAAAATACAGCAATGGGACAGTTGTATTCTAGTGAAGATAAAACATTTGTAATTGGTGAAGATAGATTACACATTAAATCTGTAGAACATTTAGGATTGGATATTGCTTTGGTTGAAGTATCTCATAGAATAACAAAGGTTACATTTGAAGATGATAAAGATACAATAACTGTTAATTTAGAACTTTTGATGTCACCCTATGGACATATTCTTAAATTGTTTAGTCCTGATAATTTACCGATAAATATGAGATGTATTGGAAAAATAAGTAAAGATGAAGATAAAATTGTTATATTAGATAAAATTGTAGCTTTTGATTTTTTTGTAAATAAAGAATTGTTATGACAAAAACTAAAAATATATTAATGATAATTGCCGCTGGTGATTCTACAAGAATGGGATTTTTACCCAAAGCTGCATCAATAATAAATGGAAAACCAAATTTATATCGTACTGTTGAATTGGCATATGATTATTTTGATTACATATTTATAGCATCAAATACAAAAAATTACGAATTCTACCATGAAATTGTTGAAAACTTTAATGATAAAGCAATTGTATTAACTATTAGATCTGGAAGAGGTTGTGGACATGCAGTATTAAAAACTATGAATGTAATTTCAAAGTTTGATGATGTGCAAGATATTGGAAATACTATAATATGTTGGGGAGATGTTTATTTTATGAGTGGAGAAATTTTCAAAGAATTGAAAATAAAAAATGCCGTTACATCTGCCCCTTTACTTATACCTGTTGTTGAAGAAAATGATCCATATGTTTGGTTTAATTTTGATAACAATAGATTGATTCATTCTATGTTTAAAAAGAGGGGCGAAACTACAGTAAGAGGCATACATGATCAATCTATATTTGGAGCTAACTTTTATAAATTAAAGGAACATCTTACTACTATTCATAATGTCTTAGATAAGAATGAAACTTATTTAAATAATGAAATGGTATTTTTAGATGCAGTTAATTATATGTGGAATATAGGTGATTCTGCTCAATATTATATAACTGGATATAAAACTATGGCATATAACGATGAATCAGAATTAAGAGAGGTTAATAAACTTATTAGAAATTTTAAAAAAAAAAAATAAACAAACAGGAAATAAAATAAACAATTTTTTAATTCCGTGTATATTATTAATATAAGCAATTAAATTTTATGGAAAAGTATTTAGATATTGGAGATGGAAAAATCTTACCTTTACCTATGTTTGTGATATTTGAAGGACCCGATAATATCGGTAAGGGTACACAGATAAAATTATTTCATACAAACATTCTTTTTATGGATATGATATTTCAAACATTACATTACAGTGGGTTACCGTTTAAACATCCTGAAGATCATATCGAATATTCGGAAAGATTGTATGATGATATGTTTAAAATGATGTCACACTCTGTCAACTTTACAAATAGATCATTTGTATTTGATAGAAGTCATATTGGAGAAATGGTATATGCTCCATTATATAGACATTATTCGGGAGATTATGTTTTAGATATTGAGAAAAAATATTTAGATTTTTTGAATAAACATCTATATGTTATAGCATTAGCAGGAACAGATATGCATAAAAGGGATGATGGTAAATCATTTTATAAAAACGAAGAAGAAGCATTGAAAGAGAATACACAGTTTATGAAAGCATACGCAAATACAGGAATAAAAAACAAAGTAATGCTATTTGTTGATGGATTTAGTCCAGGTGAAATACATCACAACATAATGGGATTTTTTAGAGAATGTGCAATTGATAAACCAGAAGATAAACCAATAATGGAACAAAGAGTATGATATATTTTACAGCAGATACACATTTTGGAGATGAGCGATTGAATTTATATCAAAGAGATTTGATAGCATCTTCAGCAAAAGAAATAGATGATTTAATAATAAAAAATTGGAACGATATTGTTAAAGATGAAGATACGATTTATCATCTGGGAGATTTTACAACCAAAAAAGAATTTTTACCAATAGCTAATCAACTTAATGGTTATAAAATACTTATAAAGGGTAACTATGACGATCAATTTACAGATGAAGAATTATTAAGATATTTTAATGAAGTATATGAAAATAGGTTAGTTAAGGGTTATTATTTGAACCATTATCCTAATAAAGGATCGATGAATTATTTTAATTTAGTTGGACACATACATGGACTTTGGAAGGTTCAAAGAAATATGATAAATGTTGGATGTGATGCTTGGCACTTTAAACCAATTTCTTTAGAAAGAATAAATTTTACAAAAAATGCAATAATAAAACATTTTGATGATAATGTATTTGCAGGAGGATTAGAATGTAATTTAAAAACTATAGAAAGATGATTTTAAAACCGGATATAATAAGTAATGAAAAACCGGATATATTTTTAGCAGGACCTATTCAGGGTTCTATTGATTGGCAATGGTTGGCCTGTAAACTATTAGAACAGGAATTACCAAATGTTGTAATTGCCAATCCGAGAATGGATTATGGAACACAAAATCTTAAATCAGATATCTATAACAATCAGGTAGATTGGGAAACTGAAAATTTAGATTATACTGTAAATACAGGAATAACTTTGTTTTGGTTACCTAAACAAAGTTATGAAGTATCTGGAAGAGAATATGGACGTACAACAAGATTCGAATTAGGATATATTCTTGGAAGATTGTATAGAGATTGGGATCAATTTAAAAAATTAGTTATAGGAATAGAAGATGAATTTCCTGGAAAAAGATATTTTACAAAACGATTAAAAGATTATCTAATACATGATAATTTAGAAGATACGTGTAAAGAAGCAATTATAAATTTAAAAGAAATGACATGGAAACAGCAGAGATTATTAACATAGTATTTTATACAATATTTGCAATGTGTTTTATAGCTTATCAAATATGGTTGGGAATAAATGTTTATAGAAATAAAGTAAACAATATCGAAGATATGAAAGATATTTATAATTCTATAGATGATGTTCGTTCAACTGCATTTGATGATAGTGAAGATGTTCGTAGATTATTAGACGATAGATGTGATGATTTGGATGATGAAATAAGTAAATTAAAATCAGAAACGTTACAGATCAATTCATGAGAAATTTAGGAAAGTACAAAACATATCAGGGAGAAGGTTTTGGTGAAATATATCGAGATCTGTTGATAGATCTTAAATATAATCCTATGTATGTAGCGTCTCCGAGGGGTCAAAAGATTAATGAAATAACTAATTGTGTTTTTGAACTTTTGAATCCCAGACAATCAATGTATATGAACGATAGAAGAAGTAGTCAGTTTGCATACATTGCTGCAGAACTTGTTTGGTATTTTATGGGTAGAGAAGATCTTGATTTTATAAAACATTATGCAAAGTTTTGGGAAATACTTGTAAATGATGATGGTACTTTGAATAGTGCGTATGGAAATCTTATATTTAGAGAAGAAAATGAATATGGATATAATCAATACAAATGGGCATATGATTCTTTGGTAAAAGATAAAGATTCAAGACAGGCAATAATGCATTTTAACAAACCTTCACATCAGTATGAAGGAAATAAAGATTTTGTTTGTACTTTGAATGGTGTGTTTATGATAAGAAATGATAAATTGAATTTTACCATAATGATTAGAAGTAATGATGTTATATTGGGACTACCAACTGATATTGCATTTTTTACAAAATTACAGGAACAAATGTTAAATCATTTAAGAAGTGTGTATCCAGAATTAGAAATGGGTAAGTACACTCACATAGCAAATTCCATGCATCTTTACGAAAGAAATTTTGAATTGGTTAATGAAATGTTGAAGAGTGAATTTCACTCTTTGTATTCAGAACCATTAGAGATGAATTTTATAAATGTAAAAGGTCAACCAATGTCTGAATTAAAAAAATTACACAATCAAATATTGTTTACTCAAAGTTTTAAAACTACAGAAAAAATAAAATACGAAGTAACTGATAAATTATTACAATGGATATGGGACAACATAAAAAAGTAACGTACAGAAACACTAGTAAAGAAAAAGAAACTAGACAAAAAAGAAATTCATTTTGGGGTGATGAACAAATGAATATTTTAAAAAAGATGAAAGAAAATTTCGAAAAAAATGAAAAGTAATGGATTATTTAGAAGCAGTTAAACAAATTTATGAAAATAAATTGACAGAAAGTGAAAAAATAAAATTTCATCTTTTTATCCAAGAAAAGATGGAAAAACAAGATAGAAAAATAAAAGATATTAGAGAAGAAATGAACGCTTTACTTAATCAAGTAGAAGGTTTGAGCAGGGAATATATTAATAGAATTTTTCAAATAGAAGATGATTTACCATTTTAAAATATAAAAATGAAAGTAGCTGTAATAAAATTAGGTTCACGAATAGCTTGGGGTGGTAGAGATACTTCTGGGGGTAATACTGAAACTCAATACATAATTAAATTATTAGATAAGGGTGGTCTTGATATTGATATTTATACCAAGACACTTCCTAAAGATGATAATCCTGATAAATATAATTTCTATCAAATTATAAGTGAGTATGATGCAATAAATGATAGGGGATATGATGCTCTTGTTGTATTGAATGGTAATGTTAATTTTTTCGGAGGTGCCGAGTCTCCCGAACAAATCCTAAATTATTGGATGATAAATAACTTTGAGGGGCAAGTGTATTACGTAATGTGTGATCCTTCTCTTCAATTAAAACAAATTTGGGGTTCAATGGAACGTAAAGAATGGGGTAAAAAATACAAACAAGAAGATATCGAAATAACAAGAAACGATATTATCTATATTTCACAACCCTACAATTTACCAGAAGTTCAAAAGGTTATAGATAAAACTGGAATATCTATTGCAGATATAATCCATTATCCGTTAGAAAAGTTTCCGTGTACAGATCCCATAAATGTAACGTGCGAAAATCCATCAAAAGATTTGATATATGGTGGAACAATGAGAGGTAACCGTAGAATTAAAAAGATGATTAAATTTTATTACGGATATCCAGATGATATAAAGGTTGAAATGTTTGGTAAGATGAATGAAGAAGATCTTAGAAAAACTGCGATCAAACTTGAAGGTGGATTGACAGAACCAGAATTTAGTAAGGCACTAAGCCATCATGAATACATTGCAAAATCAAACGATACATTAACACATGTAGTTATTGGAGATGAATGGTACGAAGGAAACGATATGCCACAACGATGTTATCAAAGTATATGGGCATCTGTTGTAACTTTGATTGATGTTGAATTAGATCCAGAAAATAGAGTATTTGGAACTAATGGATTTTGTAGTAAATTTAATTATGTTGCTGATAGAGAGGATGTTATAAAAAGAATAGAAGCTCTTAAAAAGAATCCAGCAATGAGAGAAAAAATAATTGAAGAGCAATTTAAAGCTGTCAATTTTAATGAAGAAGAATTTTGTAATAATTTTACACAAATATTGGAAGAACATATGAATGATTATTTAGATGTACCAAACAAGGCATTGGTAGATGCTGCAATAGAATATAAAGAAGTTGTAGAAGAAAAAGAGGTTAAGCCAAAAGTAGTGAAGGAACGGAAAAAGAAAAGACCCGTCAAAACAGTTGATGATATGATTGACGATATATTTTTATAAAATATGATATTTAGCTAAACGAATAAAAATAACAGAATAATGAATTTAACACAAGCACAACAAGAAAGATTGTATTTACTTGTAGAAGAAGCTGCAGAAGTTCAACATATTGTAAGTAAAATACTTAGACATGGTTATGAATCATACAATCCATTCGATAAAGAAAAGAAAAAAAATATTTTTTTATTAGAAAAAGAATTGGGTGATTTAATGTTTGCAATACATTTTCTTGCATCAGAAAGAGATATAGATTTAAATAATGTAGATGTTCATAAACAAGAAAAAAGAAATACTATACAAAGATATTTACATTTCAATAAATTAAGCATAGAATCTAAATAAACAAAATAATGGAAACACGAAAAAGAAAATTTTTCTTATTAGATATGGTTTTTGATATTGTACCTAATGTAAACAAAAATTACGATTTGGGTGATAATGATACTCAAAGATTGATTGATCAATACTTTGTGAGTAATCTGATGTTGGATGAATATGATTTTGCAAACTTGGTTAAAAAATCATATATGGATGGAACTATACCAGAAGGTTCTTACAATTCTAAATGTAAGGATATAACACCTATAAAATATAGAACTATACAAGAACATACTCCAGAAGATTTACATATCATAAGATATTACGATAGAACATTTTTACATTTTGTTGTAGATATCAATAATGTATGGTATTCAAAAGAGTATCGTTTTGTATTAGATAATAAACCATGGTTTTGTGAAGATTTTATATTTGATAGTTTACAGCGAGTTGCAGATTATATAAAAACTAAAAGGAAAGTTGTTATACACAATTTACATGTGTGTGAAAATGGTAGAGTAGAAATGAAAATGGTAGTAATAAAAAATTAAGATTATGTGTGTAATGGAATATTTAAGTTTTACGTTAGAAGAATTAAAGGAACTAACTATACATCAAAAACAGGGAGCTTTTTATATTAGAATGCGAAAGTATTTTGGAAAAACAGAAGCTACAAAATTAATGTATGATATATTTGGAAACCGATTTGTACATATGGGTCCAGATCATCCTATGTATATTATTCGTGATGAAAATTATAATAATCCTAGAGAGTGTGTAGTTAAAACAGAACAATTTGAAAATTATGAGGAAATGATGACATTTTTTCGTAGTAATATAAAATTTGATATTTTCATATATGAAATATTGTCAAAACATGATTATTATATGTTAAGATATTATAAAGAAGAAAGATTAAAAAAATAAAATAAAAATGAGTATTAAAAACATTACAAAAAAGTTTGATTTTGATTTGCCTATAATGATACCATCATTGAAAAGGTATACTAAGGCAAAAAAACCAACAATGATGATAGATTCATGTCTATCAAATTTGTTTAGGTATTATAATGCTTCAAATGTTAATGTTCTTGGACAAGAATATACTGATGAAGATAAAAAATATTTGATGGAAACATATCCAGATGTTACATGGGATTGGCATCCAACAAGAATGGGTATCATAAATACATTTAATGTCTTAAAGGAATGGGCAATATCTCTTGGAGATTGTTATGTTCATTATGATGATGATGTTAAGATGTCACAACAGTTTGATGATAATCCAACGTTAGTAGCAATGGAACATGTTATGAACATGAAACCAGATAGAATTGGTGTTGTAACCGTTCCATCTATAAGTATTCATCATTTTACAAAACAAGCAAAGAAATATATCAATTTACATTCAAATCCTGCGCAGTTAGTTCTTATTAATTCAAAGGGCGCAAAGGAGTGTGAATATGATTCTCAGTTTGAAAACTTTAGATCAGATACAGATTTCACAATGCAGTTAGCAAATCAGAAGTTGATACCTGTTATGATCAATAGATATTTTTCATTTATGCATACAGTGCCACTATCTAAGATAGAGTATGATAAAGATGGAAAAAGAAAATTTCAAACGTTAGATAATGTAAAAGAAACGAGGGGTTCTATCGGTGGTGATAGAAGAATGGAAATTAGAATTCAAGAATACAATGCATTTCAAAGTAAATGGCCAAAGGTTTATACATTTAAAAATTATAGACAACAAGTACTTAAGAAATCCGTTGTACATCTTACAGAATTCAAAGATGAAGAATTAGAAGAATTGAAAAATCAGTTTGATTTTTCGTTAGTTAATAATTGGCACGAAGAATATTATGGAGCTAATCCTCCTGAAATGATTTAAGTTAAACACGTTATAGGTAAAAGTAAAGCACGTTATGTCTAATATTTTTTTAGTTTCCGATATGTATTTCGGAAGACAGAATGCATTAAAGATGCATAATAGAAACTTCAAAGAACTTGAAGAAATGAGTGATGTACTGATACAGAATTGGAATGATAAAGTTTCTGATTCTGATACCGTATATCATTTGGGTAATTTTGCATGGGATCCGTTTTCTGCAAACATAGCACTTCAACAATTAAACGGTAATATTTTATTTTTGGAAGGTAACAGAGATAAGGCACTTGACGAAACTATAAAATTTCACGATAAAATTGATTTGTTAGAAGATAGAATCTTAGAATTACCAGAACACAATTTATTGTTATGTTATTATCCATTGGAACATTGGAACGGAAAGGATGAAGGTGTACTGCACTGTCACGGATATAGTCATCTTCTTTTTCCACATCAGGTAGAAAATAACAGAATGAATGTAAGTGTAGATTGTTGGAATCTTTCACCTATTAACTTAGATACGATAATGGATTTGATAAAAGAATTTAAATCGTACACGAACGAATAGTAATATATAAAATAAATAGAAATATTACTATAATCTAAGATTTTTTTAACAATTTAAACTGGCATAACATGGCAAATATAACAGAAACATATACTGAATTAGCATTAGAATTTCAAAAAACAAAATCAGAAAAGATATATAGAAAGTTATACATCAAAATGTATCCAAATATTAGAAATTACGTTTTTAATATTTTAAAAGATATGGATGTAACTAATGATATAGTGGCAAATACTATGATAAAACTGTATGAAAGAATAGATGAATATAATCCAGAATTTCAAATAAGTACATGGGCATATAAGATTGCTTATAATGAAGCAATGTTATACATTAGAGAAAGAAATAAAAGAATATCTCTTTCACATGGATACGAAGTAACTGAGGTAGAAAAGAATTATGAATTGGGTCACAGTGATCTTTCTAGCGTTAATTTTTTCGAGAGTGATGAAAACGAAGATAACAAGAAAGATGAAGATTATTTAGAAGAACAACGAATATTAACTTTTAAATATAATGCGGTTATAGATGCAATATACGGATTAAAACCTATATATAAACAAATAATGATTGAAAGATTCTTGAATGGTTTGAGTTATCAAGAAATAGAAGATAAGTGTAACGAAGATTTCATAGATAGGTTTGAAGAATTACAACAATTAACTGATAATGCAAGATATGCAGGTCAGATTATTTTGTTTAAAACGTTGAAAATTCAAAAAGATGCGTATAAGAAAAAACATATTATAACAGGTCAAACTGTTAAAAATAGAATTGCAAGAGGTAGAAAGATAATAGTTGAAAAATTAAAAGAATTCAATGAAAAATAATTTTAGGACATGGATTTAATAGAAGGTTATGAGATTTTTGAAATGGAAGATTTTGATGAAAATAGAAAAGATATAATCATATTATTAAATGATTTTAAAGTAATTTCTAATAATTTAATAGAATTAAGAAAAAAATATGTCTCTCTTAAAATTAATGAAGTGGGAGAATTAGATAAAATAAAACCTGAGATTATAAAGTTATCTAAAGAATTTAGAGAAAAAGAATTAGAATTCCATAGATTAATGGAAATAGTATATTCTAATTATCAAAACGAATTATAAAAATTAAAAAGATGTTTTCATATTGGATAAGGTTGTTTCGTGAATTACAGGATTGGCGTATGATATACAAAATTGTAAAAGCAAACGAGATAAAATTGAAAAAGAAAGGACTTAGAATAGATTGGTGGGGTAGAATGTATACAGTTATAAATTTACCTGAAGAAGTTGCTAGTAACAATTATTCAATACAGCCATTCATTGTATCTAAATTAAGAGAATTTGATGAATTAATAATAGAATTAAACTTGTTAGATACAGTTTTTCCTACATTGGAAAAAGTTGGAGCAGAAGAAGATCCTGCATACCTTTTAGTTCTTGAAGGACCCAGGGATGAAATTATACTTGGTAAATTTTTTAAACATTTAGCATTTTTAGTTCCTGTAGCTATTCTATTAAAAATATTAATAACTATAACAATAAATAATTGGGAACCTATAGGTAATTTTTTAAAATCAATTTTAGAGTTAATATGATTGAAACTATAACTAAACATGGTGGTAGACATTATGTTATATATGAAGGAAAAGAGCGATTAGAATTACCTTCAGTTACAACTGTGATTGGGTTTATGTCTGATGACACTTGGTTAGAAGCCTGGAAGAATAGAATAGGACACGAAAAAGCCGCAGCAATAAGTAAATTTAGTGCAAATAGGGGAACGATGATGCATTTGTTTTGTGAAAATTTTCTTGATAGTAAATTAGAAACTAAAAAAGAAAGACTTAAAGAAAGTTTAATAAAAACAACTGAATGGGGAAAAGAAAATAAATTTACTGATGCAGAAATCGATGTTGGAAGAGGATTGTTTTTTAATTTCTATACTCATGGAAATTTTGATAGAATCAAAAGGGTTGTGATGCAAGAAAAACGATTACATAGTAAACTTGGCGGTGGATATGCAGGAAGAGTAGATTTGATTTACGAAAATTTCGATGGAAAAATAATTATAGAAGATTTTAAATCAAGTAAAAAACCAAAAAGAACAGATTGGATAGAAAATTATAAATTACAAACAGCTGCATATGTTATCGCATTTTGGGAACTTACCAATATTACTCCATCCCATGGTGAAATATGGATATCAAATGAACAAAATAATATACCACAAATATTTACAATGGATATGAAAGAAATAAAAACATATTATGGACGATTCATAGAAGGTGTTAAAGATTATCATAAATACCATCAGGATATTACAATAGAAGATTTGTTAAAATAAATTATAAAAATGAAAGAAAATGTTTTAGGTTTTTTAAGCGATTTACATAAATTGACTAAAAACGGAGCCAGTGATTCAGAAATAAATTTTCCAGAATTACTTAAAACATATGGTTTAACAGTTAACCATAAAAGGGCTATATTAAATTCTAAAATTATTGAACCCTTTAAAGGTAAAACTTCAGATCCATCTTATATTTGGAACACAAAATTTAAACCTGATAAAGATTTAGAAAGTCATATATTAAATTATACTTTATATATCAAAGATAATTTTAAAAGTAAAGGAACATCAAAAATAATACAAAAATTAGAATTGTTAATGAAAGAAATCTATTCTGATACAAATAAGGGTAAAGTTTCTTTAACAGCGACAGAACTTCATTTGGATGATAGATTAAAAAAATATAATTTAAAAAATTTTAGGTTCATAATAATGAATAATATTTTAAGTGAAAAAATTGTATTCATAAATATGAAACCACATAAAGCATGGGAATGGAAATTCGATAAACCATCAGTAGATTCGGCAACAAAAATACATGATATGTTTATTAACATGAAAGGAAATGTATCAAAAGGAAGAAAACATATTGGTACTATTAATGATTTTACTACGAGAAAAACATGAAAAAAATAATTATTTATGATTTTGATGATACATTGGTAGAAACAGATGGAAAAATCATAGTAAAATGTACTCAAAACGGAACAGTATTTGAATTAAGTCCACAAGAATTTAATAGATTTGAAGGACAGGATTACCATCAATACGATTTTACACAATTTGAAAATTACGATGTATTAAGAAAGGGAAGATTTATAAAACATATAAAAAATCTTTTCGAAAGAGATTTGAAATCTGGAGAAGATGTAGCAATATTAACAGCAAGAGGAAACAAAAATATAATTCATAGATTTTTAAAGGAAAATGGATTTGTTTTAAATAAAAGAATGATTTTTACAGTAGGAGATAAAGGTTTAAAATACACAGGACCCTGTAATATTAAGAAGAAAAATGTTATTTTAAAGTTAATATCAAAAGGTTACGAACACTTTGTAATTTATGAAGATAGTTTGGATAATATATTAGCTATCAAATCATTAGATAATAAAAAAACAATAAAAACAGATGCATTTTTAGTGAAAAATAATGAAACTTTTTTAATTCAATAAATATAAAATAAATAAAACTAAATTATCATGAAAGCATGGCTAAATAAGAATGTTCCAATGGGTGTAAATATCGCTATTATAGCAATGTTTATATTTACATTGTTTAATACATGTGGAAGTTCTATTAGGAAGAAGGAAAACATCAGAATGAGAAAGGAAATAGATACTTTAACTATACAGTTAAATGCAACAAAGGAAGTTATTAGAAATTTACCTCAAGAATTTGAGAATAAAAATAATGAACAACTTGCTAGATTCTTGTTCTGGGAAAGACAAGCAGATAGGTCTGAGTATAAAAATTATGCTATAAAAGACTTTGAAAACTTAATTAAAAAATAAAATAAAACAATGGCAGTACTAAATTGTGTTTCAAGCACCGTCTCCAATTGTAATCACATTGCAGCTGGAGTTACATGTATTTATGTAATATATCAGGGAGCAACTCAAGAAATAGAAATTCAGTTAACAAATAATGATTCTACAAAACTTGATCTTGATACTATAACTGATATTTATCTTATAATGTATGATGATGCAAATACTGTCATACACAAATTTAAATATCCAACAGAAACACCTGTTGATACTATCAATATTTTACAAAATGTATATAACGATGTAATTTTAGATAAAGGTTTGATATCAATCGAGTTAACGGAAACTATGACAGGCAACATGATTTCAGGTGGATTGTATGTGGAAATGAAGCTTACAGATACAAATGAGAAAAAATATGTTATAGGTTGTTTGAAAGTAGGTAAGGTAAAAAGATCAGTAATCAATAAGTATGATTATGAACAAGATAATCCTGACATAGATATAGAAAGTATATTATAATTTAAATAAAATGATTATGGAATTCGTAGAAAGTAAAGCAACAACGGTTGATTCAAATCCTATTTTTTTAAATTTGTTTGAAGCAAAACTTGATTTTCCTCATATTAAAAAATCAGATTTAGATAGTATAAATGAATGTATAACTAAAATAGAAGAAAATAGTTTACAACTCTGGATTACAGTAGATGTTATGGATGATATGTCATTATTTAGATTTATTAGTATGTTTAATCAGAATTTATCAAAATCCGAAATAGCAGGAAAAATAAGCATCAATATTGTTAAGAAAAGTGGAGAAATAATTTTTAATAAAAATTATAAAAATTTAACATTAATAAATGGTGATTTAATTTTAAATTCAGCATTTAGAGTATTAGATTGTAATGAACCTAGAACTATAAAACCACAAACATTATGTTTTAAATGTGATTCATATGATTATAAAATAAAGTAAAGAATGGAAAATACCGAATTAAAAGAAAATATAAAAGAAGGTGGGTGGAAGAAAATGTTTGCCCACTGGTTTACTATTATAGTATTCGTATTTCTATATGCAGTAGTTTCGATTATTTCCACCATTCACGTTGTTGATTTTTTTAGATTATCTAATCCGGATTGGTTAGCAATAAGTCTTGCGATAGCATTTGAAATAGGAGCAGCAGCTTCTTTGGCAGCATTGATTGTTTTAGATAAAATAAATCAAACACTTGTCTGGTTGTTATTTATAACACTAACATCTATGCAGGCAATGGGTAACACATATTATGCATTTATTCATTTAGCAGATTATAGATCGTGGATAGAATTGTTTGGATTGGTTGAATGGGAAGTTATAGCACAAAAAAGAATACTTGCAATTATAAGTGGAGCAATATTACCATTAATAGCTTTGGGATTCATTAAATCATTGGTCGATTATATAAGACCTGAAAATGCTTTGATAAAGAAAAAAGACGAAGACGATGATGAAGAAACAGAAAATTTAAATGATGGAGATAAAAGTGATTTAATAAAGAGAATCGATAATATGCAAAATAAGATTGATAAACAAGCAGAAGAGGAGAAAGATTATAAGAAACGATTGGAAAATAAAAATGAAGAGTTAATACAACAAAAAAGTAATTTTGAAAACAAGTTGGATGATTTAAAGAAAGATATGGAAACAGATAGAAAAAAAACTCAATTTGAAAAAACTTTAGATAAAATCAAAAAAATAAAAGATGAAGGAAAACCTGAAATTTCCGAAATTGAAATAGAACCTAAACAAAAGGCAAGAAAAATTATAAAACAAAAAGATAAACCCATTTAAAAAAACATAAAATATGGATGTACAAACATTAATAATAGCAATGAAGAAAAAAGGCTATGCAGTCTTTGAAAGTGATACAAAAAATTACAATTTAAATATTGTTGGAGTAAGAAATATAACAGATGATATAAATAGATTTGATGATAATTTATATACGTTTTGGAAATATAATGGAACTTGGAATTTTGAAGCTTATCAAGCAACGACAGATCCAGGAAAGTATTGGTTAAATAATCCTATGAGTTCAAAAGGAACAGCAATATTGGTTCCAGGTCAATACAGATCAACATGGGAAGTTGCATTACATCAGGATAAATATGAAGCGTTATGTCAACGTAAACCTGTTAAAGTATTTAGAGATAATGATCAAGATAATGAATTAGATTTTATTTCTGAATCTATAGAAAGTGGAATATTTGGTATCAATATACATAGAAGTAATCCATATACGGAATCTTCACAAGTAGATAAGTGGTCTGCTGGTTGTCAGGTATTTAAAAGAGCTAAAGATTTTTATGATTTCATGAATTTATGCAACAAATCTGCTAAAATATGGGGTGATAAATTTACTTATACTTTATTAACCGATAAGGATTTTTAATGAAACTTTTTTGATTTTTTATATATAATTAAAAACGAAACCCGTTAAATAGTTTTCGTTTAAATAAAAAAAAATAATGACAATGGCTGAAGACAAAAAAGCAAAACAAAAAACAACTAAAGAATCTGAAGTTAAAACTGCAGTTGGTGAGATACCTGAAGTATTAACTCAAGATCAAGCACTTGGAATCCTTATTCAAGGTGTAAGAGTTGGACAAAAAAACGGTGCGTATTCCCTAGAGGATGCAGAATTGCTTGCAAAAGCGGTTAAAACTTTCGTACCACCAAAAGCTCCTGAGGGAGAAGCAGCAGAGTTGGTAGTTGAGGACACTAAGGGATAAGTTTAAAACTTAATACAAAATGATGACACGTTGTCATCATTTTGTGTTTAAAATGACAATTTGTCATAATCTCAAGTTTGGTATAGTTTTTGACTATATTATATTGTATAAACAATAAAAAAAATTTAGATTATGTACACAAATTACAATCACAATTATTTTAACGATTTATTTAATAATTTAATTGACAGTTTTACGACTACTGCACCAAATTCGTTCGAACCTCTTTTAAGTTATAAATATACGTATAAAGATATGGAAGACGATAAAGGTGTTGAGCTCTTATTAAGTTTACCAGGATTTAATAAAAAAGATATTAAGATCAAGATAGAAAATAGAAAGATTGAGGTATTATATGATGGCGAAGAAGATACTTGGAAAAAGAAATTTACTAAAACGTTTAGATTAAATGAATTTGCAGATCCAGATAAAGTGAAAGCCGAGATGAAAAATGGATTATTAAGTATAAAAGTTTTTAGATCAGATGAACACAAAATTAAATCAATATCTATTGAATAACTTTTTAAAGAAAATTAATAAAGATGCCAGTTAATAGCTGGCATTTTTTGTTTTAACAGATATGATATTATTACACGAATTAAAGACATATTTAGATAACAAGCGAATAGCACTTATTGGAAATGCTACTTCAATTTTGGATGGAGATTACGGTGGAATAATAGATCTTCATGATATTGTTATAAGAATGAATCATGCAATAGTTGGTATAGAAAAAGATATCTATTTTAGAAGTATAGGAAAAAGAACAGATATTTATATTCCTAATATGAATCAGGAAGGAGTTTGTTACAATATGTCAATAAGATCTAAAGCTAAATATATTGCTCTTTTTACGAGATGGCACAACGATCCAAACAAAAGAGAAACCGGTTTATTATCAAAATTGGATAATTTGTATTTGGGTGATAAATCTGAATTTGATAAATTAAGAAAAGAATTTGATATTTATAAACCTTCTACCGGTGCAACTATATTTAATTTTTTGATAAAAAACATAAAATTTAAAGAATTAAATATCTATGGATTTGATTTTTTTAAAAGTGCTACAAAAGATGTTCAAAATAGAAATGTATTTAAATCTTTTTTATATAAGGATCATTCAGCAGAATTAGAAAAAAAGTTTTTTGAGAAATATATAAATAAAATTGATAACATAAAAAATTATAGTTGAATTGAAAAAACAAAAAAAGATAATGATAGATCCTAATAGTATAGATAAAAGCAACGAAAGTAAAATGATAGAACTCATAAAAAGGATAAAAAGTAAGGGATCTAATATTAAAAAACATTTACCTGTTAAAAGAAGTAATACGGTATTTATCATATTGGAGGATCCTCGATCTAGAAGATTTGATTTTGATAAAGCTAGACATCATGATGTAATATGTTTAGGAAGTACTGTTAACTTTGCACCTGATCCATATATTTTTATAACAACATCGTATTCAACAGTCCTTAATAAAGTAAATTATAGAAATGCTCAACATTCTATTTTTATTTTAAATACATCTCAATCATCAATTAAAGAATATAACAAAATATATTATGACACGAAATTAAATTTAATTTACAAAGATCTTGATAATTTTGATTTTGTTTATTTATCTAATAAAGTAAAATCTAATATATTATTAGAAAACAATTTAGCAAATTTTGTTAATGGAAATTCTAGCGTAATATCAGCTATACAATTGGCATATCTTATGGATTATAAAGAAATAAATATAGTAGGATTTGATAAATTTAAAAACGAATATGCAAATAATATTTTAAATGGATTTTTTAAACATAGAAATGATATTGTCATAAAATATCCAGAAATAAATCATAGAAAAACAGTAGTAAAGATGCCAAAAAGAAAGATAATAGGCGAAAACAAGAGTAAAAAAGTATCAAATATTATAGATGCAATGGGTAAGGATAAAATAAATAACCTTAGTATACACATTGCAGAAACTGTTCCTATAAAGAAAAATGATACTCTTTACATAATTGGTGGTGGTCCAAGTGTCAAGAAACATAATCTTAATTTACTTAAGGGTGATAAGATGGTTATAAATAGAGCAATAGAATATGTAGATGAGGCAGAGTATTTCATAACTATGGATTATACTTTTGTTAGAAATAAAGTCGATATGTTTGAAGTAAATAAAAAGGCAAAACATAAAGTATTTGTTATCAATAAAGCTCCATATATAGAATCTCATAAAAACATATTTTATGATAAAAGAAATACAATGTTATATGAAAAATTAAATGAATTTGATAGTGTATTTTTATCTAATAAAGAAGTGGATAATACAAAGGGCTTTGGAAATACGGTTGAAAGTTTTGTACATGGAGCTAACAGCGGATTTTGTGCATTACAGTTAGGTCTTTTGATGGAGTATAGTAAGATAGTTTTAATAGGAATAGATTTAGAAGTAATTAATAATGAAACGCATTTTCATGGTGGATATGGAGAAAATACGATAAATTTTGCAAGAAAATTGGATAAATATTCTTTGTTATTTCAAAAGGCTTTATCGAATTTAGATATAAGAAAAAAGAAAACCATATATACAACAAAAAAAGAAGGAGTCATAAACAAATTTTGTTCATACATTGAATTGAATGAAGGTGAAGTTAATTTTAATACAAAAGTAAATAAAAATCATATAATGAATCATTTAATAATAGTTGGTTATTATACTGAAAACACACCATATGAAGCTGAAGCAAGAAAGACGATAGATTCATGTAAAAAATTAAATTTGAATTATCATATAGAAGGTATAAGAAATTTAGGAAGCTGGCAAGCTAATACAAGATATAAAGCAACCTTTATGTTAGATATGTTAAATAAATTTCCTGATAAAACTTTATTGTATATAGATTGTGATGCAGTTATAAACGAAGTTCCCATACTTTTTAATAAAAATTATAATACTGATATTGCAGTTAGATGGCAGGATTTTAGATGGAGAAAGAATGAATGTTTAAGTGGAACTATTTATATGGAAAACAATGATATAAATAGAAAACTATGTAAGACGTGGATTAATATAAATAACCGTGATGCTATAAAAACAAAAGTATACGAACAATGGAATTTGGGAAAAGCTATTATTAAGATGAGAGAACAAGGTTTAAGAGATAAAATTTTACCCCCAGAATACTGTCAGTTTGATTTGATAGAAAGAATATATCCTAATCTTAAAAGAGGTAGAGGAGTAATTCAACATTTTCAAAAATCAAGAGTATTTAAAACTAAAATAGATAACAAAAATGTATAGCGATAAAGAAAAGAAAAAACTCAAAAAAGCTCCTTCAAGATTTCAAAGATTTAGAGGCAAATCTGAAGAAGAAGTTTTTAATATAATTTATGATGAACTTGATTGGAAATCTACAGAAAGTATTTCTGGTTACGGTTCAACGCTTGAAAAAACTATTGTAACAAGAAGTAAGTTACCTATATTTTTTAAGAAATTTAAAATTAAAAGACTTTTAGATATAGGTTGTGGAGATTTCAATTGGATGAAAACAATCATAGAATCTTTAGAATTTTACAAGGGAACAGATATTGTTGAAAGAATAATAAAAGAAAACAATTCTAAATATTCTAAATCAAACATACGTTTTGTTTATGAAAATGTTTTAGAAAAATTCAATTATACAAAAAAAGATTTTGATGCTATTTTGATTAAAGATGTTTTTGTACACATGCCGAACATAAATATATTAGATTGTTTAAAACATTTTAAAAGGAGTGGAATAAAATTTTTGATAATGACGAATTTTTATGAAATAGAAAAAAATAGAGATATAGGATCATTTGGTATGTGGAGACCATTAAATTTTGAAAAACCGCCATTCAATATGAATAAGCCATTAAGAGCAATACTTGAAGAATCCGAAACATATACATTCGGTAAAACAACATATAAAGATAAAACATTATCAATTTGGCAAATTAATTAACTATGTTAGTAGGAAACAACAAATTTAAATACGTATTTATAGCAATACCCAAAACAGGAACAAGAAGTATTTATAATGTTTTGAGACGTGAATTCGAAGGACATCTTATTAGAGATCATGAAAAGAAAATACCAGAAAAATTTAAAGGATGGTTTTCTTTTACTGTTATACGAAATCCATATGAAAGATTAGTATCTGCATGGTGGTCAACTACTCAACGAGGAGTTGATCCAAAGGGATTTATAAAAAGATTAAAGGGTAATGCATCATTTGAAAATTTTTGTAAAAATTTACCAAGTTTAGAAACAGTTAGAAGTGCTCCACATTTAACCCCACAATTTCAATGGTTAAATAATGATTTTGATAAAATAATCGAATACGAAAATTTAGAAGAAGAGTGGCTAAAATTACCATTTAATGAAAACAAAGTTCAATTAATACATATCAATTCAACAAGAAAATTAGAAGGTGAACGAAATAAAATTGTCAGAAAACATTATACTGAATATTTAAATCCAACAATAATAGATATTATAAATAAATTTTATGCAAAAGATTTTAAACAATTAAATTATAAAATGATAAAATGATACATATAAACGATGTATTTTCAAAAATATATTGTGTAAATTTAGATAAAAGAACTGACAGATGGAATGAATGTCAAGAATTATTTAAAAAATACGATATGACTGTTGAAAGATTTAGAGCTATAGATATGGTAAATAATAAATTCAAATATGGAGATATTAAATCACATCAACACGCTAAACTAAGATTAAATCAACGTGAATTGGGTTGTATAGCAAGTCATCTTACAATTTTAATTGAAGCAGCAAAAAATAAATTAGATAACGTTTTAATATTAGAAGATGATGTTGCCTTTATAGATAATTTTAATGTTGTCTTTGATAAATTTATGCAACAGGTTCCAAAGAATTGGAATATGTTATATTTAGGTGGAAATCAACTACCTAAATTTAGAAGAAATTTTAAAAATGTTTCTGAAAACGTACAAATAAGACCAAAAATAATTACTACTAGTAGTTATGCTATTGATAAAAAATCTATTAATTTGGCTTTAAATATTTTAAAAAGTACTAATTATGTTTTTGCATATCCAATTGATGTATATTATTCAACCAAAGTTCAACCACAGGTAAATACTTATATGTTTAAACCCAGAATCTGTTGGCAAAGAAGTGGATTTAGTGATATTAGAAGGGGTCAAAGGCACTATTTTGGAATGAGAGATGTAAAAAATAAAGAGGAATGAAAATAGATTTATTTGCAATTTGCTATAATGAAGAAATAATGTTACCTTATTTTTTAAAACATTATTCAAAATTTTGTGATAATATTACGATTTATGATAACATGTCAACAGATAGTTCACGTGAAATAATGAAGAAGTACGGTGTAAATATTAAAACATATGACAGTAATAATCAAATACGTGATGATTTATACTTAGAAATTAAAAACAATTGTTGGAAAAAATCAGATGCAGATTGGGTTATAGTTTGTGATGCAGATGAATTTTTATACAATAAAACATTTTTAAAAAATTTAGATAAAACTAAAGGTACTATCATACGTCCAGAAGGTTGTCAAATGGTATCTGAAAAATTACCAGTTGGAGATGGACAAATTTATGATGAAATTAAAACAGGATTTTTAGATTCTACATATTCTAAACCGTGTTTGTTTAAACCAAAAGAAATAAAGGAATGTAATTTTGGACCAGGAGCTCATTCTATGCATGGTGCTAAAGGGAATATCATATACGACGAAGAAAGTGGTATTAAGTTATTACATTATCATTTTATAAGTCGTGAATATGTAATTAATAGACATACTATATTTGGAAAACGTTTAAGTCAAAAAAATTGGAGAAAGGGTTGGGGTTTAAAATATGCCAAACCTGCAGAATGGCACGGTATTGAATTTGATAAAAAGATTAAAAAATCATTTAAAATATTAGATTAAAATGAAAATAGATTTATTTGCAATTTGCTATAATGAAGAAATAATGCTACCTTATTTTTTAAGACATTATTCGAACTTTTGTAATAATATTACGATTTATGATAATATGTCAACTGACAGTTCTAGAGAAATAATGAAGAAGTATGGTGTGAATGTTATTGAACATAATACTAACAGTGAAAGTGTGGAAAGCCAACGTATTAAAATTAGAAATAATTGTTGGAAAAAATCAGATGCAGATTGGGTAATTGTTTGTGATGTTGATGAATTTGTATATCATCGAAATATGTTAAGAATATTAAAATTAACAAAGGCAACAAGAATACAAACTAAAGGATACGAAATGGTATCTGAAAAATTACCAACAACTAATGGACAAATTTATGATGAAATAAAATATGGAACTTTTAAAGAATCTTATTCAAAACCCTGTCTTTTTAAACCTGGTGATATTATAGATATAAATTTTGGACCAGGAAGTCATCCAGGGACAAGTAAAAATGCAACAGGTAATGTTATATCTATAAAAGATAGTGGTATTAAGTTGCTTCACTACAAATATATTAATAGAGATGTATTAATCGAAAAGTATGCGCATTATGCAAAAAGATTAAGTAGAGAAAGTATTAGAAAAGGATATGGAGATCATAGAAAATGGGGTCCTAAAATTCTTAATAGACATTTTGATGATTTATTAAAAACAAGTAAAAATGTAATAGATAATGATTATTAGTAGATTAAAGGGTGGATTAGGTAATTTTATGTCTCAGATTGCTGCAGGATATTCATTGGCACTTGATAAAAAAGTCGATTTTAGAATAGATCCAAATAGAATAAATTCTGTACATACTCACTGGAAAGAGTATATGTCTAATATATTTAGAAAAATTAAAATAGTTTCTGGTGTAAAGGGTTTATCATTATATCGTTACGATGGATTAACATATAAACATATTAATGTTAATGATAATGTTGTTATAGATGGATATTTTCAATCTGAAAAGTATTATTTAAAACATAAACAAGCTATTATTGATTTATTTAAAATAGATGATGTTAGTTTAAAATATATACAGGGGAAATACGGTCATCTTTTAAATAAAAATTCATGTGCTATACATGTAAGAAGGGGTAATTTTTTAAAAATATCATGGTACAATAAATTAGAAATGGGAAATTATTATAATAAAGCTATTGATATTATAGGTAGAGATAAAAATTTTCTTATTTTTTCAGATGATATGGTTTGGTGTAAAAATGCTTTTAAAGATATTAATGCTACATTTATAGAAGGTGAAAAGGATTACATTGATATGTATTTAATATCAATGTGTCAAGATGTTATAACTGCTAATTCTACTTTTTCTTGGTGGGGAGCTTATTTAAATACAAGTAAGAATAGTAGAATAGTTACTACTGCAACACGTTTTACGAGAAAACATTCAAACAAAGATTTAAATCCGCCAAACTGGATAAAAATATAATAAGATATGAAATATAAATTTTCAATATGTATACCTACTACTGAATTAAAGTATTCAGATGGAAGTATTATGGGTGTATATATGTTAAATTTTTTACTTAAAAGTATAAATAATCAAACGTATAAAGATTTTGAGATAATTATAGCAGATCATTCTTCTTCTGATATCATAGAAAAAGAATGTCTAAATTGGTCCAATTTAGACATTAAATATTTTAAAAACGAAAATAAAATCGGAAGCGCAGCTGCAAATTTAAATTTTGCTATATCTAAGGCTTCTGGTAAATATATTAAAACAATTTTTCAGGATGATTATTTTTATAGTCCTAAAACACTTGAATATATAATAAATAACATAAATGAACATAGTTGGGGTGCATTAGGTACTTATCATATTATTGAAAATAATATGAAATTAATTAAGCCCTTTGAACCAAAATGGGGTAATGAATTAAAAATATTATCAGGTAGTAATTCTGTAAGTGGTCCAAGCGTTATTTTCTTTAAAAATGATAATAATTATTTTGATGAAAATTTAGGTTGGTTGAATGATGTAGAATTTTATTATAGATTATTTTTAAAATATGGAAGACCTGTTTTATTAATTGATAAAATGATAGTACAACGATTAAGAAAACAAGGAGTGTCAAGAACTTTATCAAAAAAACTAAAATTAGAGGAAAAAAACTTTGTTCAGATTAAGCATAAAATAATAAATGGCAGTAATGATATTAAAAAATATCCTGCTATGTATAATAGATTAAAAAATATAAAATAAAATGAGTGTAAATCTTCATGCAAGTCTTTGTGAATTAGGTGAATATGTAACACAAATAATTCATTTTGTTGATGGTGAAAAAAGAACAATTACAGATATAGAAACAGCGTCAATTAAACAGGGACAGTTTACTAAATTTAAAAGAAAGAATGGAAGTATCGTTATGATTAATGATAAAAACGTACTTATGGTAGAAATATTTAAACAGGAATAAAAAATTAAAATTATGATATCTTTATTTAAAGTTTATATGTCGGAAAATGTTGCAGATGCAGTTAAAGATGTATTAAATTCGGGTTACATAGGTCAAGGACCTTTAGTAGATAGATTTGAAGAAAAATTAAAATCAAGATTACAAACTGATTATGTTATTACTACAAATTCGGCAACAAGTGCAGAACACTTAGCATTACATATGTTAAAAAAACCTACAAAACATCAACAATGGTATAATGGTGTTGCTATGGTAGAATCTAAGTGGCCAGGTATTCAAGAAGGAGATGAAGTATTAACTACATCATTAACATGTACAGCAACGAATTGGCCAATACTTGCAAACGGTATGGATATAAAATGGGTCGATGTTGATACTAAAACACTTAATATGGATTTAGATGATTTAGAAAGGAAAATAACTCCTAAAACAAAGGTAATAATGGCTATGCATTGGGGAGGTTATCCATTAGATTTAGATAAATTAAAAGAAATACAACAAAGAGCTTATAAGAAAGTTGGATTTAAACCTGCTATAATTGAAGATTGTGCCCATGCATTTGGTAGTACTTTTAATGGTAAACCGATTGGTAGTCACGGAAATATTTGTACATTTAGTTTTCAAGCAATTAAACATTTAACATCAGTTGATGGTGGTTGTTTGGTTGTTCCGCATAAAGAATTAAATGATAGAGCTAAATTACTTAGATGGTATGGTATTGATAGAACAACAAATCAAAAAGATTTTAGATGTGAGACAAACATATCTGAATGGGGATTTAAATTTCATATGAATGATGTTAATGCTAGAATTGGTTTAGAAAATTTAAAGGAAGTTGATGAAAACGTAATTTCAAAACATAAAGATAATGCCAAATATTATGATGAAAATTTAAGGGATGTAGATGGCATTACATTATTAGAAAGAGATGAAAGAATGAATTCTGCGAGTTGGATTTATTCTTTATTAGTAAATAGAAAACAGGATTTTATGAATTATATGAAAGAATGTAACATCATGGTTAGTCAGGTACACGAAAGAAATGATATACATTCATGTGTTAGTGAATATGTAATTGAACTTCCTAATTTAGATAAAATAAGAAACAATATAATTTCAATACCAGGTGGTTGGTGGGTAACAAACAATGAAAGAGAATATGTTGTAAATTGTATAAAAAAAGGTTGGTAAATGGAAAAACTTTTTATAGGTGGATTTGGTGGTTGTGGAAGTAGGGCTATTATGCTTATTCTTAAGAAAGCAGGTTATTATGTTGGTGAACCTTTAGTAAATACTGCAGATGATTATTTAGGTTTAAAGGGTAAAAAATCATTTTTACGATCATTTGATAGATATTATCTTAGGGATAGTAATATTGATTTATTAAGTTGTTTAAGATACGGTACATCACAGAATGAAAATTGGGCTTTAAAACATGGTCAGATGATGTATATTATAGATGATCTAAAAAAATGGTTTCCAGAATCTAAATTCATTTATGTTTTTAGAAATCAAATCGATCAAGTAATGAACGGTTATTTTGATGAAAAAAATAAAGCTCATACTAAATATGGAAATCTTCCAGTAAAAGCAACAATAGAAGAAAAAGCAAACTGGGTTACGGATCAATCAAATATTGCTATTCCGAAAGCTGATTATGTTATAAAATTAGAAGATCTGTGTGCAAACAAAGAATTTGAAATTAAAAGATTATTAGATTTTATAAAGATAAAAAATTATAATATTGAAGGTTATTTAAATTTAATTATTATGCCTGAATCTATTGGAAGAGGAAGTAAATATTATGATGTAATAAATGTTAAAAAAATAAATTACAAATAAATGAAAGTAAAAAGTGTAAGTGGCAGAAGAGAATATACGGAAATATGTTTAGAAGCTGCACGTGATGATAAAGTTTTTAATAAATTTAAAACTATACCAGAATATGTTAGAGTATTAGAACATGTTGATAGACTACATGGTGATCTTTATTTTAATATGATCAAAAGAGATAATCCTCAACTTCTGGAATACTTTGATAAATTCAAAGAAAATGATAAATATGGAACTGCAAATATTCTTAAATTCGATGAGTTTGATATATCACCGAGTACATTAAGATATGTTAAAGTTTTATCAGATTTAATCACAATATTTGGAGATTTAAACAATTTTAAAATAGCTGAAATAGGTGGTGGATATGGCGGACAATGTAAGATAATAAATGATTATTTTAATATTAAAGATTATCATTTAATAGATTTATATGAAGTTAACGAACTTTCTAAAAAATATTTAGATAAATTAAATGTTGAAAATATTAGAATATCAACTTATGATAAATTAAAAATTGAAAAATATGATTTAATTATAAGTAATTTTGCATATAGTGAATTGCATACAGATTTACAAAATCATTATAAAAAGATGATAGTTAACGGTTCAAAAAATGGTTATATGATATGTAATTTTATTATAGGTAGAAGTTTTCCAACATATACGAAAAATAAATTACTTTCTTTAAAAAATAATATAAAAAGTTATTATGAAAAACCTAAATCTAAAAACATCATAATATATTGGAAATAAAAACAAACTACATATTAACAACATGGTCTGGTAAAAGAAGAATACCAAACAATAATTATTTAAAAAGACATTTACTAAAATTATTAAGTTTAAAACACAATTTGTCACAAATTACTATAATTAAACCTATTATGTCAAGCTGTAATGATTTTTATTATGATGGTATCGAAAAAATTATAAGTAAGATAAATTGTAAAGTTGAAATTTTAGAAAGATATTCAAATGTTGGTATTTCATATGGACAGTTTTTTTATGCTTATGAAAAATATAGAAATGATTTTGATTATTATATTTTTATAGAAGATGATTATATGCCAGATATTGATTATTTCGATAAATTATTAATAGATGAATATAAATCACAAAATGTTAAGGGTTATTTGTGTTCATTTGGAGGTATAAGTAAAAGACATCCAAATGGTGGTTGTAGTATAAGTAATGGAATGATATCTTCTAAATACATGCAAAAAATTTATGATAAATTAAATCCTTTGGAATTATTTAAGAATAAACGAAAATATGATTCTCAAACACAGTTTACTAACATGTTAATAGAAAGTAAATTAGAAATTAAAGATATAGTTAAACAATATAGAGTTCCATATTATGGCAATCATATAAAAGAATATGGACGTACAGATACTAAAAAATCTATTTTTATTCCATTTCAATTGTATGATATAAATTTTGAATTCAAAAAAATGTCCATTGATGATTTACCGTATTTTTTAAAAGTTAGAAATATATCAAAAGATTTTTTACATAATAATTCGGAATATAAATTAGATGATGCAATAAAATGGTTTAAAGATACTAATCCATTGTTTTATATGATAAAAATCAATGGTATAAATATAGGTTATTTTAGAACATCTAATTTAAAAAATAATTCTATGTATATTGGTTGTGATCTTCATCCAAATTTTAGAGGATTTGGTTTAGCAACTTTAGCTTATAATCAATTTATAAAAAAAATATCTAAAGAATATAATTTAAAAGAAATTAAATTAGAAGTTCTTTCTAATAATAGTAGAGCAATTAATTTATACGAAAAATTAGGATTTATCAGAACAGGAATAAGTGATAAAAAAATAAAAAGAAATAAATTAATGATTGATAGTATTATTATGAAAAAAATATTATAAATGATAAACAATATTAAATATAACAAAACAAAACACGATATAATTTTATGTAATTATCCAAAATCTGGAAGTAATTGGTTTTCTTATTGTTTGTATATAATTTTTGACATCAATATATCTGAAAGTACCCATGATATTTCGAGTCCTGTAGATAAAATAAAACTTTTCGATAAATCTAAGCCTTCAGATGGAATAAAAACACATGTACATCGTAAAGATTTATATGAAATGGTAAAATATAATAAAGATTGTATTTTATTAAACATTACACGAGATTATAAAGAAGTAATTCCAAGATTTGGTAGTAAAACGATGACAGTGCGTATAATGTCTGGAAAACTTGATGATTTAAGAAAAGATCGTAAATTTGATTATGTTTTACCCTTAAAATTATATGAAGAACATAGAAATGATAGAAAATATTTAGTATATTATGAAGATTTTATAACAGATATTAAAAAATCTTTATATAATTTAAGTGATTTTTTAAAACAATTTAATTATAAACAACAATTATCTATTGATGATTTTGTTAAAAATTTTGAATATCATAAAAATAAATCATTAGAAAGTTATGTTAAAACGGTTGGAGAAAGTATAACAAAAGGAAACTTTATTAAATATTATCATAAAACAATAAATGAATCATATTTAAAAATGGCTACTGAACATTTAAAATATAATTTTCCAATATTATTTAACAAATATTTAAAAAGATATGAGTAAAATTTTAGTTACAGGAGGTTCTGGACAGGTAGGTAAAGAACTTCAAAAAATATTACCAGATGCAACTTATATATCATCAAAAGATTGCAATTTAGCAGATGAGGGAAATGTTATAAGTTTAATGACTAATACAAAATATAATACAGTTATACATCTTGCTGCAAAAGTAGGAGGTATAATTGATAACATAAAAAAGCCGCATGATTATTTTATAGAAAATATTAAAATGAATACTAATATAATTGATTGGTCATTAGTAACAGGTGTTGAAAGATTCATAGGAATTTTAAGTACTTGTATTTATCCGGATGTTATGGATACTTATCCAATGTTAGAAGAAGATTTACATTCTGGACCACCTACACCAACTAATTTTTCATACGGATATGCTAAAAGATGTATGGCAGTTCAAATAGATGCATGTAATAAACAGTTTGATACTAAATATAATTATATAACACCATCAAATCTTTATGGTGAATATGATAAATTTGGTTCAAATAGTCACTTTATAGCAGCATTAGTAAATAAAATAATAGATGCAGAAAAAAATAATAAGAAAGAAATAAAATTATTTGGTACAGGAAAACCTTTAAGACAATTTATGCACGCAGAAGATTTAGCTAATATAATAGCAATAATGATTTTAGATAATATTTATGAAAATTTTAATATTGCACCAGAAGAATTATTTTCAATAAATGATATGGCTAAAATTGCATTAGAAATTACTGGACACAACGATTGGACTATTAGTTATGATAAAAGTAAACCTGATGGTCAGTATAGAAAGGATGTATCAATTAAAAAATTTAGAAAATATTTTTCTAATTATGAATTTATTAAACTAGAAGATGGAATAAAGAGAGTTTATAATTATTTAAAGAAAAGATAAGATGATTAAACTAGTAAGTGACACAATAGATAAAGGTGATATTAAAGCTTTAGTTGAATGGTTATCTCAAGATGAAATACCTAGATTAACAAAGGGAAAATTAACGATAGAGTTAGAAGAAAAATGGGCAAAGAAAATAGGTACAAAATATTCTGTGTTTGTTAATTCTGGTTCTTCTGCTATATTACTTTTATTAGCAGCGTTAAAAGAATTAAAATATGGTATCAATAATAAAATAGTTGTACCTGCTGTAAGTTGGGCAACTGATCTCAGTAGTCCAATGATATTGGGATGTGAACCTATAATATGTGATTGTAATTTAGAAGATCTTTCATGTGATTTGAATCATTTAGAAAAAATTTTTAAAAAAGAATATCCTTCTACTTTATTATTGGTTTCTCCATTAGGTCTTGTACCAGACATGGAAAAGATAATTAAATTATGTAACTACTATGATGTAAGATTAATAGAAGATGTTTGTGAAAGTATGGGATCTAAATATAAAAATAGATATTTAGGAAGTTTTGGAATAGCATCAGTTTTTTCTACATATTTTGGACACCATATAAGTACTATAGAAGGTGGATTTATAAATACGAATGATCAGGAACTTTATTATAGATTGTTGATGATGAGAAGTCATGGTTGGGATAGGGATCTACCTGAAGTATATAAGAAAGATTTAAGAAAGATTTTTAATGTGAGTGAGTTTAAATCGATGTATACTTTCTATGCTCCTGGAATGAATTTGAGATCAACAGATTTACAAGCATTCATTGGATTAAGAGCCATAGATAAATTGGATGAATTTTCAAAAGAAAGAAATGAAAATTTTATTTATTATAATAAATTAATAGAACAAAATGAATTGAATATATATCAAAGAAAAGATGAATTCATTTCTAGTTTTGCATATCCAATAGTGCGTAAAGATATTGAAATAATTACTAAAGAATTGATAAAAAATGATATTGAAATAAGACCATTGATTGCTGGAGATATTTCTAATAATCCGTTTTATTCTAATAAAAGAGGAAAAACTAATTTAAAAAATGCAACACTTATAGATAGATATGGTTTTTATCTTCCAAATCATCAAAATTTAACGTATGGACAATTAAATAGAATAGTTAATATACTAAATAAAAAAATAAATAAATAATGAAAAGAGCCCTTATTACCGGTATTAATGGTCAAGACGGATCTTATCTTGCAGAATTATTATTGGATAAAGGATATGAAGTTTGGGGTATATTGAAAAGAAATTCTGTTGCAGAAAATCAAACTTCTAGAATTCAACATATATTTGATAGATTGAATCTTGTATATGGAGATATGTCTGATCTTTCATCATTAATAAATGTTATACAGAAAAGTAGACCACAAGAAATATACAACCTTGCCGCACAATCACATGTTAGAATAAGTTTTGATCAACCTATTTATACAAGTAATGTAACTGCTATTGGAGTATTGAATATATTAGAAGCTATAAGATTAATATCTCCTAAATCAAAATTATATCAGGCAAGTTCCAGCGAAATGTTTGGAAACAATATAGATGAAGATGGATACCAAAGAGAAACAACTCAAATGTCTCCTGTAAGTCCCTATGGTTGTGCAAAAACATTTGCTTATAATATAACAAGAAATTATAGAAAATCTTACAGTTTATTTATAAGTAATGGAATATTATTTAATCATGAAAGTGCTAGAAGAGGAGATAATTTTGTTACAAACAAAGTTGCTAAGTGTGCAGTTGAAATCAAGAAGGGTTTAAGAGATAGATTGTATCTTGGAAATTTAGAAGCTACTAGAGATTGGGGACATGCAAAAGATTACGTTAAAGCAATGTGGATGATTTTACAACATGATAGACCTGATGATTTTGTTTGTGCAACAGGAATATCTCATTCAGTTAAAGATCTTATCAAACATGTATTTGATAAACTAGATTTAGATTGGACAGAACATATTGGAATAGATAAAAAATATTTAAGACCAGAAGAACTTCATAATTTAAAAGGTGACTATACTAAAATAAATAAAAAATTGGGATGGAAACCTACATATACATTCGAGACAATGTTAGATGAAATGGTAGAGTACTGGTTAAATGATATTACATTAAATAAAACCCTATAATAAAATAATTAATTTGGATGCACCTAGGTGCTACTCCATTAATCCCTAATGCATCTTTATTAACTGGTTATAGTACCATATATTAAAAATAAAAGTTTATTAGATGACACGAGATGAATTTAGCGAATATATAATGAAAGAGGTAGAATCTGTAATACGAATACCTTATTCAAAATTATACACAAAGGCTATAGACTTAATATATAAAAGAGTCCATGAAATGGATGGTAAAGTAATTATTACGGGAATCGGAAAGGCCGGACAGGTAGGAATAAACATTGCAACTACATTAAGTTCAACAGGTACACCTGCAATATACATTCATCCAACAGAAGCTCAACATGGAGATCTTGGAATGATACAAAAGAACGACATTATTATTTTGATATCGAATTCAGGTAAAACTAGAGAAGTATTGGAATTTAAAACACTGGTTGATAACTTATATAAAGATATACCACACATAGTTATAACAGGAAACATACAATCTGATCTTGCTGTTAATGCTGATATATTTTTAAGTACTGGAAATCCCGAAGAAATATGTCCATTAAAATTAACACCAACAACTTCAACAACTACAATGATGGTAATTGGAGATATATTAGTAGTAGGTCTTATGAAAAAATGTAAATTTAATAAAAGTGATTATTATAAAAGACATCATGGAGGATATTTAGGAAAAAAATCTAAAAATTAATTATTCATCTTTGTTTAAAAGTTCTATCTTTCTTCTTATTCTATCAGCTTGTTTTCTTGCTTTTTCAACCTTCTGTGGTGGATATTCGGAAAGTTTCTTTCTGTTTTCCATTCTCAAACGTTCTTTTCGCATAGCAGCTCTTATTCTTTTTTCCTTTTTTAATTGATCTTTGTTTTGATTTCTAAGAATTGCTTTTTTATTCGAATCTTTTTCATTTCTTATTGCTTCTCTCAATCTATTTCTAATTTGTATAGATTTAACAAGTTCATTGATATAAGAACTTTTAGAAAGTACTTGTATTGTATTTATTAATATTTCTTCATTTAATAAATCATCATCTTTTATCATATTATACATGATATCTTCATTAAACATAAATTCATTAAAATAAAAGAGATTTTTCATAGAGTATTGTTTTTATATATATTTTCGAAACTTTTGTAAAAGCAAGCATATAAACTACATATAGTCATTGTCTCACTTTGTTAGTTTTGAGTTAACAAGACTTTTGAATCGTTCGAATGAATGATGAAAAAATTAGCAAAATAAATTTAAAAAAAAGAGATTATATGGAAACAATCGTAGCAGCTTACGTAGCTTCGAATCGAAGTCGTAAGAAAATTTACCATTCGAAAGAAGGTAACACAGTATTCCTTCAAGATAAGGAAGAATTTCAACTAGAACTGTTCAATCCCGAACAGAATCACGTTCTAGCAAAAATCTATATAAATAACAAACCTATTTCAAGTCATGGATTGGTTATCAAACCTGGACAGAGAGTATGGTTGGAAAGATATATAGATTCAAATGCAAAATTCGTATTTAATACGTACACAGTTGATGATAACAACGTAACAAAAAAAGCAATCGAAAATAATGGTTCTATCAGAATAGAATTTTTCAGAGAAAGTTTGGGTTACAATCATATCACATTTTCACAACCCTACTATACCTATTATGATGGTGGAGTAACAGGTGGTCCTCTTATCTATGGATCATTCGATAACAGTACTGCAAATTTAAACATAAGTGGTCATTGTGGAACAGGTAGTGTAAATATAGGAGATAGTGCAGGTAATAGTTTTTTTAGTCATACTACAGGATCAGGTGATAATTTGAAATGTTTTTCATCTTCATATGGACCAGAACCTGAAATTAAACTCCAGGGTAATGTAAGATCAAAACAAGAGATCGAAACAGGTAGAATTGAAGAAGGTAAATATTCAAGTCAAACATTTGAATATTCAAATCTTAATTTTGAAATATATGCGTTTGCAAGCATTGAATACAAACTTCTACCGTATTCGCAACAATCAAAAGTACTACCTAAATTTAAAACATTAAAGGTATACTGTACAAATTGTGGTAAAGGAAAGAAAAAAGACGAATGGAGATTCTGTCCAAAGTGCGGTGCAAGATTCTAAAATAAAATAATCTAATAAAGAGAGACAATGTAAGGGTAGTTAATTCTACCCTTTTTTTGGCTTGAAACTAAATTAAACCATGGTATATAATTAAAAATAAATATGTGAATTATGGAAAGAGATGATTTTCAAGTATGGATGGAAAATGATCTACATTTAGGTAGAATGATTTCATGGTCTAAAAGTGGATATAGAAGCAAGCATCCTGATAACAATGTGGTATTTAATGCAAACATTGTAACTTTAGAAAATGGTAAGGTGTGGCATGGAGATCTTGATGTAACTGTAGATGAAGAAAATTTACAAAAAGTTGCAAACATATTGGGTAAAAATCTATACATACTTTCTGAAATGGATTGTAGATTTAATACAGAAAAAGAACCAGCAAGAGGTCTTATTAAAAAAGCGGTATATACAATTAAACATAAAAAAGATGGAAATTAAAGAACTATTAAAAAATGAAGGTGAATATACATTTGATGTTAATGAATGGGGTTCTTGTCAATACTCTTCAGCGCTTGCAATGTATAAAGCATATTTCAAACTAAGAGAAACATATTCGAAAGAAAAAATACTTGAATACCTTAAGTATAAATACAACTATGAAATTACATTTAGTAATATAAGAGATGATGAACAAGCTAGAAACATGTTATTCAAACTGTATGCAAATTCGAGAAAATGGGATTTTGATGAAGATATACGTTATACTGATTATGATAAATACGAAAAAATGGATAGACGTGATAAAGATTTAATTCTCAATATGGCCAGAATCCAATCAGCAGATGACATGTTCTTTGTTGGTAGATCACATTCTTCTGATCTATGGAATACTGCACCAAAGGTTGCCAAATCATATTTCACGGGATTTGAAACAAAAAATCTACCTAACAGTGACAATCCAACAGGTTTAGAAAGAGGACCAATAGGAAATATTTGCGCACAATCCGATAATGTTCTAACAGGTATATGTTGTGCATTACTCGTAGACTATGGAATAGTTAAAAATACAAATTCATTTAAATCTTTTGACACGTGATAAAAGTTAAAGCATATCTAGATAAACATTTTAGATGGGATGAACCTTCAACTGCAGAACTCAAAGAGGATGGACATTATGAAGTATTTGGTCATTGGGGTTATCCTTTTGATTATGATAATACATATCACCCGGATAAGATTTATGCATATATAGGTTGTATATGTAATAATGAAACTCTTCAAATTCGTTCAGGAATGAATGGTAAAATAATCGGATGGTATGGATATCTACAAACATATAAACATATTAAAAGAGGAGAACCTGATATACACGGATACTATGCTAGAAGTACTGATGAAGAAGTAATTAAATACTTAAAATATTTAAAGGAAAAGTATTTTGATTCATATTCTAATATATAAAAAAAACATTTTATATGGAACATTTAATGGAATTTGAAGAATATAATAAATTTATAGAAATTATAAATGAAGCTGTTTTAAACGTTTCTAAAACAAACGGAAGAGATATTTTATATTTATTAAAACCTCATTTTGGAATTCACACTGAACCGTATCCTGTAAGTAAAATTCCATCAACAAAAAAAATTGAAACATTAGCAAAAAAATTTGCATCTGATTTAGATTCTAATTTTAAATATATAGGAACAGCAAAACATTATACTCCTATTTTATCTGCACATGAAAGAGATTATCCTTGGGTATATGTACTTGAAACATCTGGTGGTGCTAAAAATCCTATAATACTTTCAAAGATTAAATTAGATTTAGATAGTGCAAATAGATTATTTGATGAAAGTGATTATTCTGATGGTACTTATACATATTTAGAAAAATCTTTAATTAAAGAATGGTCAATAAGTAAATTTAAAAAGGATAAAACTTATTATCATATGTTTTTTAATAATTAAAAAAATAATTTTTTACCAAAATTGAAACATTTTAATTATATTTGCATATAATAATTTTAATTATGAAAATGACACTGAGACATATTATTCTTTGTATTGTCCATCTAAGATGGGTACACAAATTACTATGACTCAGTTAATATAAGATATTATTCATACTGTAAGGTATGAAATTTTTACCACCTGAGTCGTTAAGATTTAGGTGGTTTTTTTGTTTTAAATAGTTCTTTTAAATATGGTGCATGTAGTCTAGTTGGTCGAGGACGTCAGATTGTGGTTCTGATACTGTTAATGACACATCGCGAGTTCGAATCTCGTCTTGCACCCTTAGGTATGTTTTGTACCTTGGCAATTTGGCCCTATGTTGGAATTGGTAGACAAGTCACACCGAGGATGTGATGCTATAATGGCGTAAGAGTTCAAGTCTCTTTAGGGTCACAACATAGTTCTTTGACGTATTGTAAAAAGTTTCTATATCTTTAGGCTCCGTAGCTTAGGGGATAAAGCAGCAGGTTTCTAACCTGCCGACCGTGGGTTCGAGTCCCACCGGAGTCTCTATTTTATATTCGAACTTTTTTATTATGATATATAAATAAAAAGGTTCGAATATGAAAAAATTTACGCATACCGAAGAAACTAAAAAGGTAATGTCTATAAAAAGAAAAGAATATCTTAAAAATAATCCTGATAAACATCCTTGGAAAAATAATTCAAAGTTTAAATCTATTCCATGTGAAGTTGTTAAAGATTTTTTAAAAAATAAAAAAATAGATTTTATAGAAGAATATCAACCTCTATATCCTAATAGATTTTTTTCAATTGATATTGCTTTTCCAGATAAAAAAATTGGAATAGAAATAAACGGAAATCAACATTATGATAATAATGGAACCTTAGTTAAATATTATAAAGATAGACATGATTTAATTGAAACAGAAGATTGGAAATTATATGAATTTCATTATTCAGCAGTTTATAATAAATGTATTTTTTTATCTATAGATGATATATTAAAAGGATCAAAAGTAAAAGTTGATTTTGATTATAAATTTTGGATTAGTGATAAAAAAATAAAACAAAAATTAAAAAAAGAAAAGAGAGAAAAAAAGCAAAAAGAAAAGAGAGAAAAAATAGATAAAAAAGTAAATGAATTAATAAATTCAGATATAGATTTTTCAAAATTTGGTTGGGTTCAAAAAACATGTGAAATATTAAATATGGAACCACAATGTGTTAATAGATGGATGAAGAAAAATATGATAGAATTTTATGAAGATAATTGTTTTAAAAGAAAAATATAAGGGTCTCAATATATATTATACATGAAACCTAAAGTTTTAATAATATTACAGAATTTTTATTCTAACAGAAACACAAGATTTAGAGTTCCAGTATATGATACTAGAATAATAAACCGTAAGAATGCAACGTATAGTAGGATAGTTCCGTATTTAGAAGATGAATTTGAACTTTGGTTTTCAGAGTGTTCACCATTCATAGCAAACAATAGAAAGACTAAGTTTCCAACAGATTTAAATTGGGTACAAAGTGCTTTAAATTATTACGATTGGTTTGCCGTTTTAACATTTAGTAAACAAGCACATAAAGCAATGGATGATTTAAAATTTGAACCATTTAGAAAACTTCCACACCCAGTAAGTTTCCAATGGAGAAAATATTTAATAGAAGAATGTAGAGACGAATTAATAGAAGAAAAAAATAAAATAGAATGAAATTTATAAAATCTATTGAATTTATAAGTGAAAATTTAAAACAAAAAATTATTTCTGCTTATATCATTTATAATAAATATGGTTATGGTTATGATTCACTTAATAAAAAATCTGCAACATATGATAATGCAGGTTCTGAATTTTATGTAGTAATTAAGATAGAAACAGGATTACCTATAACTAATAAAATATTATTATATGCTCTCCCAATGCCAAAGGGAAAAAAATTACCTAAAACTGTTTCAAAATATATTTATGATATTACAGAACCTTCAACTAATAATTATAAAAAAATGATCAACATAGGTCTTTTATATTTACTATTGAAAAAAGCAGGATACGAAGAAATTAAAATTATGCAAAAAGATTTAGATGATTTAAAAAAGAATTACGTTGTTAGAGGAGAAGTTAAACCTATAGATATATTGGATTTAGAAAAACGCGTATTTCCAAAAGATTTATTAAATTAATTTTTAAATAACTTATTGTTCCTTTTTGATTCATTTGTGTACCTATTTAAACACTTTATTATTATATTTATATCACTAATTAAATTTAACCTAAAAAGATAGATACTATGGTATAGTTATTGATTATATAAAATAAACCCTTTAATGTTAATAGGATCGTTTAAAACCCAGGTATATAGTGAAAGTTTTTATAACAAGGTTAAAAAGATTTTCGATGAAAAGAATATAAATCATTATTTAACCACTTATGATAAATGTTTAAAATATGTTAATATAAATAGTGGAGTATATTGTACATTTGGTTGTGATTCTTGTGAAGATTGGAGAGATTATAAAATGATAACCAACAAAGAATTTTTAGAATATTTAAAAAATTTATAGAATGGGAATAATTATAAGGAAAATAGATGATCAATATGTATTAGAAAGTGTACATCATACTCCAATAAACTTTACACCTTTTACAAGACCTGAAGCAATAGAAGATTTTTGTTATTATATGAATCATGGTAAATTGAAGGAATTATCTGGTTTAGAAATTGATAAAGAATATGATTTAGATTGTTATGAAGATTTTGATATTGTAAAAAGAATAAAACAAGTCAAACATGAAAATGGTTTGGTATATGATGATTTGACTTTTAAATTGAAAATACGGGTATAGCTCAGCCAGGTCAGAGCACTGGATTCCAAACCCAGGTGTCAGGGGTTCGAATCCCTTTACCCGCGCAAATAAAATTTGAAATATCAAAATTTTTTAAAATGGATATAG
>Ga0114923_10000304_pt1 | contig 41470 bp, 68 predicted proteins | sample SumtaG_FD_89578 | JGI IMG/M metagenome (GOLD analysis project Ga0114923, IMG submission 89578) | Deep subsurface microbial communities from Indian Ocean to uncover new lineages of life (NeLLi) - Sumatra_00157 metaG | ecosystem: Environmental > Aquatic > Marine > Oceanic > Sediment | place: near... | reverse complement strand
CAACGATCCCGGCCTGTACCCTACATCGCCCCACTCAGCCTCTTCAAACCCCATCTCAAGTTTCTCGTTTATTTCGTTCTGTGTAAACCCCATGGCAAACAGCTTCGTTGCTTTCTCGACTTTCTTGCCGAAGTCTTCCTGCAGTTCGTGAATACCCTCAGTTGAGAATTCACCACGCAACTGCAAACCGAACCGACGAAAATAGTCCGTGCGAAGTTTATCTTCCAGCGCTTTCTTTTCCGGGAACATCGTAGAGTTCCAGAAGTTCGCCTGCTGCTCTTTTGTGTCGGTACCGCTCATTGGTGTCGCGTCGTCTTTAACGCCTACCAGCACCGGCGGGATACCGGCTTTCGCAAGTATTGTCCCACGGTTCCACTTCTTCATTTCCATGTATTGCATGTCGCTGTGGCTCATCGCTATCGGCTGGTATTTTGCACCCTTGCCCGTTATTCCTATTCTGCCCGTTTTGCCAGCGCCCTTATGATTCTTATCCCATCTGTCAGCCATTTCTTTCGCTGTTTTGTCATCAATGATTTGTTCGGACGACAATATCCCCGGCGGTACTGACTTGTTTTTTATCAGCTGGGTGTTTGATACATTCGCTTCAACATCCTGCTCAATGTTCTCGGTCTGTGCTGTCCAGAAGTTCGAACCACGCCACCTGTCCCATTTGCTCCAAATCTTAAAATGCACGATCTCTCGGTTGCTGTACGGTATACCTTGTGTCTGGTCTTCTTCTGGAAACCACATCCACCGTAGTATACTCGTCCCGCGGTCGTTTAATACGATCTTCCACTTACGCGGGTCAGCAACGTATATTTCAATAGGCAACTCTTCTTGTCCAAGACGTGCCTGGTCTCTGCCAGTGTACACCCATAACGCCTCGCCCTCGACCATACGCCATGCCTCGGTCGCTTCCCACAGTTGGTACTGGCTCATTGTCGGGTTGACGTCGTTAAACAACTCGAATACCGGCCCCTCGGTTACTTCGTCCTCACCGTTGTATATTTTATAATCGCACCGTGCAAGGTTACGTGACCGGAAGTCTATCGCGATATTAACCCAGCTGTGTTGCTGCAACGGGTCTTTGACACGCCGTGTGTTAATCCCAGCGTCCTCGGCGTCAGCTATCTTGTTCCAGTCAAACGTCCGACCGAGTTCACTTATGTTCATCTGCCGTTCGGATTTATAATGCTGTTTGAGGATTTGTTTCGCTATTGACTTCGTTCTGAATGTATCAAGAAACATTGTTTCTCCACAAAAAAAGAGGCATTAATCCACCTCACATTATGAAGTGAATCAATGCCTCCGGTTTTCCGGTCAGCTATTTATGACAGAGCGACGGTCGGAACCATGTCCTTCCATTTGCCTGTCAATTGCACTGTCTTATCAGTAATCGCTTTTATTCTTTAAGGTAGAAGCCGGGCAGACTCTAACTGCTTTCGCTTAGATTGATCACCATCTTTCTATCCTTCAGCTTCCGTTATATATATGGCCACTTAATATAACTGCTGTTAGATAACACATGGTTACCGGCCCCACTACAATAATACAGTACGGCTATTGCCGTGTCAAGTGTTTATTTCGCTTTCTTTTTTAGTATTTCTTCAAGTGTATGTATTGTATGTATCGAATCTAATATTAAACTTATCCCGTAAGGATAATCCCACTGTTTGAACTTATCTTTAACATACCACCCGTCGATTATTTTTCTCAATTCAGCAATATGCTCTTTATTAATCATCACCCTCCCCCTTAACCTGCATCCGTGTTTCACGTATCTCTTGCACGCCTACCACCTGCGCTTCGTGTACTGTGAATACCAAACCCACTTTGCCGAACTGCTTTGTTGCCAGCACGTTCTTCATGTTGTCGATGTACTCATTTACTATGTTCCCCGTTGTGGCGATTGGCATACTCTTCTCGGTATTTGGCTGCAACATGGTTTAACCTCTGTAATCGTTTGACTTCTGCGTCCAGGTTCAACAGCTCTTCCGGTTTCTTGCCGGTACGTTGAAACACCTGTAACGCCTGTTTCTGTAAGTTGATATAGTTGTTCGTGACAAACTGTTTGATCTGCTCGTCTATCGTTATCTCACCACCGGCCTCAATCTTTTCCTGCATATCCTTCGGTAACTTGTCGATATTCTTTTCGATAGTCGGTGAACACTCAAAGTACATCAATGAATTATCCTTGTACCGCAGTGCGAACGTGTAGAATCGGGCGAGGTAGTTTTCGTATAGCCGTTGTTTCTTTGATCGTGAATAGAACCGTTCTTTCGGTAGATGCCCCTGTGTCTCCATAAGTTCGTCTATCGTTATCTCCGGGAACTCCGTCAACGCGTTAAACGTTTTTAGCTTGACGATATCCGACATATCGATGTTTGCGACACACAGGAACGCCCGTTTATAATACAGGTGCATGACAGAACTACAGCATCCGTTATCAGCGTATATAAGTCGTCTGAACGGGTTGTCAGATTTAAAGTTGCTGTCGTCTTTGTCTACATCAGCAGGCCGGTCTTTAATCCATCCTTCAAGCTCGTGGAAATACCACTGTGTCGCACGCCGGTGATATTCTGGAAACCCGAAGTCAAGACCCGCCAGGTATATCGGCCCATACCCCATCTTGCGTGCAAGTGCCAACTGTGCCGACGGGCTGCACGAAAACAGCAGACAGTACGTCTGTATAACTTCGCCGTATGCGACCGGTAAATGCATCGCGTGAAATTCGCTCGACGGTTCCATCGGTCGGTAGTAAAGACGTTTACCCTGCCATCCCTGCACAAGCGTCGGTGATATTGCCGGGTGCGTTATAAGCACCGAGTTCGGGTACTTCTTCCAGTCGTCGATACATTCAAGCTCGGTTAAATTAGTATGCGGGTCCAGCGCCACAATGTAGTCCGGCGCACGGCCATGATAACAACACGTCGGCACCTGTGAAGTACTCGCGAATATCGCGCCCTTCCATTCTTTCAGCCTCGGCATAATCTCGTCAAGCGACGGCCCTGACCCCAGCACTATCGCCGGTATCTTGCCCTCGACGTTCACCGTCGACAGGTCCGCACCGTCACCGTCCCTTATATCGTGATAGATAAAGTGGTGGTTAAAGTACGCATGCTTGATTTCAACCGGTAGCTTCACGTCCTTCGTGTTCGGGTTGAAGTCCTGCGCCCCGTAGTGCCGTTCGTACTCGCTGACGTTGTCGTTAATACCGCTGGTTATTTCTTTGTCGCTCATTGCGTTCCCTCTCTTTAAGTTCATTAATAGCTCGAATCATTTCATTCGTCTTATCTTGTAATATCGTTAATTGATGTTTTAAATCGTATGTATAATGAATACCAGACGGGGATATTTTAACTTCAAATATTTCATTTTTCAATTCTTCAATATTATCGCTCATTGATAATACCCCTTGTCAAGAATAAAATGTTTAAATAGTACCTCGGCGAACTCGAACTCGTCCGGGTAGTCTATGTCTGTCTGTTGCCACGGCTTGCATTTGTAAAATATACTATACGGATGAACCTTTTCCACAAGCCGTCTGGTTTTTAATAAGTGTTTCGCGTCACCGTGTACCCGTTGCATACACGCCCGGTAGCTGTCCACGTCGCATATTGAAAATAAACCTATGTCCATCATACCGATTTCGTTCGCCTTATAATACCATTGCCGATACCAGTCACCACCCATCTTGCCGGGTATGTGCATCGCCGGTACAACCTGTAACCCTGATATAACCTGTGTCCTTCGTGGGTACGCAAATCTCCAGTATTTGTATATCGCACTATCCAAATTCCACGGCAGCCGTAACGGGCCGGTAGCCAACAGTGATATGAATGAATCAAACTTGACGCCATTACCACGCAACTGGTCTATCGCAATATCGAACGCTACAGCACCAGAAGTCTCGTCAGGCATCACAGGACGCCGTAAGACCACCACACCGCATCTATCGCCGATATCGGCAATCTCATCGTCATCAGTGCTTAAAACCACAGGAGAGCAACCCTCGGACGCCTGAGCCTGTATTATCGACCACTCTACCAATGGCTTGCCACAGAACGGTAATACATTCTTCCGTGGCGTGCGTTTGCTACCGCCTCGTGCGATAATTATCGCTGGTAACTTTTTCATGATAACCCCGGTGCATATTTTGGTTTTAATCCAAGCGTCTTCTCTTTGTCTGGTAAATCTTCATACCATTTACAATTATTCCATTGATTTCTTTCTTTCGGATGTACCCGTTGTTGAAGTTTTGTCATTAGCCATGTATCAACCATCGCTTTATTATCTTCGTGTATACATTCATGAACCTTTTCTTCACCATTATGATAACATCTATGCCACTTACATAAATTGCAATATACTTTTGCCATTAGTTTTGCCCACTTTTCCACATTTTAAGTTCTTTCTTCCCGTGCCTATCGTACCCTTTGCAGGACGCTATCCACACCGCCTCGTATTGAAACGGAAACTCAAAGTTCGGTATTATCTTTTTCTCGCCAGCATTGACCAGCCTCAGTCTCAATACATCGTTGACCAGATGGTCCAGTTTTACACGATCATCGGCAGTGTACGTTTCTATACCATACCCTTCAAGCTCTATAGCGTCAACGGCAGGATGACCGCACCTTGACCATATCGGGTTCTTTGCTTTCTCTTTGTGACAGCAATCGTGACAGCTGAAAAACGTTGTTTCACTCATTATCAAACTTACCTTCTCTGAACATTCGCCATTTCTTTTGAGATTCTGCTATTTCTCTAATATTCCGAAGTTCTTTCAATATTTCTATTAATATTCTACCATTTGAATCCACAGTGATGAAACTACCATCTTCAAACTCTATTCTATTCTCGTCCTCTATCTTCACCGCTTCTTTCCCTTGTATACCATATATTCTTCGTGATCACGTTGCTTGAACGCCCCGCAGGATATTATCATTATCGGATCGTACTTGAACGGGAACTCGAACCCGTGTATTGTCTGGTCGCCCATTGTCATTGTCCTCATTTGCAACCGATTGTTTGCCAGCTCATCGACTTTCAGCCAGTCCTCCGGTGTGTACGATTCAACACCGTCGCCCTCGAAGTTCATTTTAGCAACCTCGGGGTGCGCACATTCCAGGTATATAATACCGTTTACCATGGTCGCGTGTTCGCAGTTTATACAGCTGAAAAAGTGTAACTCTTTCATCAGTCCCCCATTGACTCGTCGACGTTTTCGCCTGAGTACGTATCGGACGTTATCTTGTTCCACCCCTTGCCCTGTGTTGACTGCTTGTACCCTCGGCATCCCGTTATCCATACCGTGTCAAACTTGTTCGGGAAATCAAAGTTCGGCACTTCCCCGTTGATCACCGTGATATCAAGTTGCAGTATCTCGTTGACGATAACGAATATCTTTTTCCAGTCAACCTTCGTAAAGTTCTTGAGCCCGTCGCCTTCAAGATCGGCCTCGGCTATACACGGGTGCTCACATTTACGATGGTCGGCTATTACTGCTATAGCGACATAATGGCAGTCACGGCAGGAGAACATCTTTGGCTCGCTCACTTAATGCCCCCCAGTGTCAGCCCTTTAATAAAGTACCGCTGACAGAATAGAAATATTAGAAACAGCGGTATGAATATTATCACGCCGCCTGCTAATGATATCCCTATCGGGTTACGGCCACCTGACAGCGCCGACGCTTTCTGTACCTCTTCGATGATCCCTACCATCAGCGTTTGTTTCTCCCTTTCCGGTATCATCAGCAACGTCCAAATATAGTCCTGCAACGTACCGAGCGCCGTCAGCACAACCAGGACCCCCATCACCGGCTTGCATAACGGCATCATGATTCGAAACAGTATTCGGTACTCCCCAGCACCGTCAATCCGCGCTGCGTCAATCATCTCGCTCGGTATTGTTTCTACATAATTTTTAAATATGTACATCCCGACAGGCATATAAGCAAACGGCAGCACGACACCCCACCATGTACCGGATAGCCCCAGCCGTTTAACTACAACATAATCCGGCACTATCGTTACCGCCGGGCCGAGAAACATACCAACGATAAAAAACAGGAGCAGCCAGTTCTTATGACGGAACCGATACACAGCAAACGCGTACCCGGCTGTTGATACCAGCAATATGCTGATAGAACATTTCATGGCGAATATAAGGAACGTGTTAATCGTCCATACCGGCAACGCTCTCGACCCGCCCTCCTTAGCTGTAGTATACATCCCCTCCAGGCTAACATCAGCCAAATGCTGAAAGTTTGCTAACGTAACGTTTTTCGGTATCCAGTTCGGTGGTGTTTTCATCAACATACCGAGGTCTTGTATGCTACCGCTGAACATCCAGTAAATTGGAAATATCAGCAAAATAGTGAATAGGAATATTATTACGTATTTCATTTTTGCAATTCTACCAGCCTGTCATTTACCGTATCTCTCATTTTATCTAATACCTGCAGTGCAGTTTCTTTATCTGACGTTGTAACAATTAAATTAATGAAGTTCAGTATTTCCATCACTGCTTCATATACACCGATTTCTGTCTTTTTCACAACTTTATCATTCATCTCCGTGCCTCCACTTTACGTTTTATGAATACCATAAACATTATTACAAAGAACATTATCACGTTACGTGCTGACGCCAGGCCGACTTTACCGTTGTTTATGCCCTCGTCGAATATGTTAAATATAAACGTCTGTGTACCGTACCCGCCTCCCGTCATCAAGAGGATCGTTTCCATGATGAAAAATCCTGACATCATCGTTATAAGAATTACCAAAAGTACTGACGGGCCCAGCATGGGAATAACAATTCGTGTCTTGGTTTGAAAACGAGAAGCGCCGTCTATCCGGGCTGCGTCGAATACTTCCGGGTTTATACTCAATATACTTGACATGTATATTAATAACGGCACCCCCATTATACCTGATATCGTCATTATGCTAATGCCTGCGATAGCCGTCGACCTGTTGGCCATCCACATCACAGGCTGTATCCCTACCAATCCAGTTAAGTATGTTATCAGGCCGGTTCTCGGTTGGAATATATACCGCCATACCATTGTCATAATCACGCCAGAGGTGAAGCTCGGTACAAAGAAAATGAATTTCGTATAGTTCTGCATCCACCGTTTTGTATCGTATGCAAGTAGGGCGAATACAAGTGGTGTAAACGTAGTTACTAAACATATCCCCCCCGCGTATATCAGTGATGATACAAACACCTTTAAATATTCCGGGTCTGTAAACGTGTTAGTAAAATGTTTCAACTTAACGAACTCACTGGATATATAGTTCGTCTGAAAGAAAGAAAGCTCGAACATAAAAATAAAGGGCAGGACGGTGAATAATATTATGAAAATTGCGCCGGGGCCGAGAAGCATCAGCAGTATTGATTTTTTACCCTTCACGTTCTCGCTTCTCCCGTTGCAAATTTGACCTATGTTTCACATTATGGTTTGCGCAGAGAAGTCGGAATCCCGGAGGGAAATCATTATCAATCAACCAGTTGAAGAAGATTTTATTTATTTCCTTTCTGTGTTTATTGCCTCCCCCATTAATGTGATCAACTTGTAGCATATCTGGATCCGTAACATCACACCCCTCCGGCCATTGACATTTACAACCATAGTGATTCAATACCAGCATTCTTTTTTTTACTTGCGCTTCCCTCACTCTTATTTTACATATTAACGGATTGTTCAGTCTATATAAACGATCTTTCTCCCGAAATTTTTCTACATTCTTTGCTCTGTGCCGGCGACATTGAGCGTTTCGGTCTTCCTTGTATTTATGTGGCATATTCAGTCCTTATATAACAGGGGTTGCGTACAGGATAGAATGCAACCCCTGGCCCTAAGAGGAAAAACAGAATTGTGCGTTTGCCCTTCATTGGTGACGGGGTGGAATCGAACCACCTGACACTTTACTTGTTTACCGTCTACCAGCAGGATGGTCTTTGAACCTGCAAGCACGGGCGCTTACCAATACGCCACCGTCACCTTTAAAACTTATTTAGTCGGGAGGGATTCGAACCCTACACGGTAACTTCCGCCTTTCAAGATAACGAGTTACCTACGTCTATAGCGTCTAATCATTCTAAGGGCTGCCCTTGCCCAGCGCGCAAATGATACTTCCGCCACCGACTACCTTTTACTATTCGCCTGCTAATATCTTATTGTACTTCTTTTCAAACGTTGCCAGTGCTTCCTCGGCTGTTATCTCGCCCAGCATGAACGGCTGAAAAACAGCCAGCCATTCGGCGGTCAACGCTGAATTGTAAACTGTCGACTGGCCCAGGTCCAGCGGGCCGTATTCGTCCCACAGGTCGCTAATCTTTGTGTATTGCTCAAAGCCCTCGTCATACTCTGTTGCCGCATTATAGGTCTCCATGTTGACGTGTGCGCTTGCTGGCCAGTTGTCCTGTGGTGGCTGTAACGCAGAATGCCGTGTAGTGTACCCGGCTCCCGGTGCGATAGTCTTCATCTGTGCATCAGCGCCTGTCATTGTATCTAACAGACTGGCAGCCAGTGCGTCTATCTCAGGATCGCCTGTTGCTATCACAAGCCCTGCTGCTCCGCCGAACGACATCGGGTTACTCTTGACTCCGTCAGCTACCGGCCAAGTCATGAACATGTGATCGTGCCTCTCGTCGCTATCAGACATACCCTGTGATACCGCGTTGTCTATCATGCCAAGCCAACCGCCTGCTCTCGCCCACAACCCGCCGATTTTACCTGACGCCCATATTGCTATGGCTTCGTCGTCGTCAAGCACTGGCGCTTCCGGTGGTGCGAATCCGCTGTCCACAAGGAACTTCATGTAGTTCATTCCCTGTGCAGCTTCTGGTGAGTTCAGCGTGGTTTTCGTATAATCGCCGTTCTCAAATACGGTAGCCCCGAACGCTGTCAACCAGTGAAGGTTGATCTGCTGTGATCCCCTATTACCTGCCCATATAGCCGTCCCATAGTACCCTTCAGGTGCATTATCTTTAATCGCCTGACAGAACTGTGTGAACTCTTCTATCGACAGCATATCACGGTCAAGATACCGGCTTATGTCGATACCGACCGCCTCAGCAAGCGTCAAGTTGATACTGAAAGCGTTTACCGCATACGTCACTGGCAGGCCATAAACGCCACCATCACGGACGAAAATGTCATAAGCGCCGTCTTTGAAATCTGACAGATCAAGGTACTGTGACAGTTCCGCAGCAAACCCAGGCACAAGATATTTCCCTATCCCGCCCGGTGTCGCAATGAAAAGGTTCGGCGGTTCTTTCGCTGCTATCAATGCCTCAGCAGCCACTATGCCCGAACCCTTTGGCACCCATACAAACTCAGCTTCAGGATGCTCAGCTGACCATTCGTCCAACATCGGCTGGTAATAATCAGCGTACCCATGAATCATGATAATTTTGATCGGTTCCTCTTTGCCTCTGTCTGCGAATGCCACTGATACAAACAATGACAGACACAGTAAAACTAAAATCAATTTCTTCATACTGCCCTCCGTTAATTAAGTTTTTCGTTAATTGAATCCAGCACCGTTTCCAGTGCTTTACGTATCTCGTCTTTCATGCGTTTTATCTCAAGCATATAAATCTCTATCGGTATCCACGCTTTCGGCAGTGGTGCGTTCTGCCATATCATTTTGTAATTAGCGACGTGCTCCGATGTGAACCAACCACGTGGAAACGTCTTTTGGTACTGTGGCGGTATCACACACTGTTTGACATAATCTTCGTCAATCAAAATATTATCCTCATCCCATCATCACCCATAAGGATTGACTATCGATTTCTGAAGTATATCCGCATTGCTCTGAGCATTCGTAGGTAGTGTTTTTATATGGAATAAAACATGACCATCGCCACACATGGCCTTCTATTCGTCTGGCCCCGCATTGCGGACAAATATCGGCTTCCATACAGTCGTTTAAATACTGCCAATTTTGTTGTTTCTTTTCTTTTGCAATTTCCTTTGAATCCATAATCTCAATTGCTTTAGAGTGTATTTCTCCTCTTGTCATATCATCCCTCCTTTTAGTTTTCGTCAATCAATATATCGCCCCGCGTTGTTTCAATATGTCTTGAACAATTCCCACGTCCACTTCATCGACAGACATTTCATTGTCAGCACATTTGGTAGCAGCCACGCCTGCAGCCTCGCCTGTCGCCATACATATCGCTATCAGTCGCGGTATCTCGTATGCAAGAAAGTTCCTGTTGCTTTTCGGTATGGCCTCGCCACCCTGCGTTTTATCGCTGTGGTACATCGGCGTAAACGTCCTGCCTGCATACAACAGGTTCTTAATGCGTTTCGGTTTCAGGCACCGGAACGGTATTTTCATCGCCCCGTAGTCAGTCATCACATTTCCTGCTATGGCAATCGAATCGTACGGGTTCTGGTTCTCGTCCTCGTCTGTCAGGTAATACTGTGTGATAACCATCCGTGCTTTACGGCTGCCGAGCAACGTCCCTGTCGATACCAGGTAACAATTCTTGTACGCCGGTATCTTGCGAAGCTGGACAATAGCCTCATGCGCCAACTGTCTGCCCCGTACCTCGGCTATCGTTTGGTCGTGGTACGTCAACCCTTGCACACCGACTATCGCCATGCAGTCGTAGTATTCGCCGGTCTTGTTCTTGATATCCATCCACCCCGATATCGGCAGTCGGTCAGGTACGGTTGTGTATTTCCCGCCCTCAAACTTGATATCCGGTGGTGGTGGATTGTCTTTATCAAACTGCGCCTTTGACCGGTCAACACCAGCGATACGTATACTCATTGTCACAGGCCCGTCAACAAACGGTTGCATGGTAGTTAATCCAAGCCACTCGGCAGTATCGGCGTCACCAGTGCAATCAATGAAAGTGTGCCCCTCTATAGTCATAGCACCCTGTTTGCCAAGAATCATTATTCCACCGATACTTTCGGGTCGAGTTTCTGTGCCTTCGTCGTAATAAACTCTTGATGCAAACGCCCTCAGATACAAGTCAACCCCGGCCTCCAGCACTACCGTGTCCAGTACGTGCTTGAACCCCTCCGGGTCGATAGTAACCTCGCGTGCATCCTTCGGCTTGCATTCCCGATTCCACTTCGTGCCGACAGCATGGCCCATCTTTATTGCCCGGTCGGCTATCTTTTTGAAGTTACCGGCAACAACACGGTCTTTGCCAAGATGCCCGTTGTAGAACCCGCACATCGCTATTACGTAGGCACCAACGGGCAGCCCTCCCAGATACGGTTCCTTCTCAATAAGCGCGACCTTTGCCCCCTGCTCGGCAGCAGCTATCGCAGCACTGCATCCAGCCACCCCGCCACCGAGCACCACTACATCATATTTTTTGTTATTCATTTTACCCTCTTATGAACATTTCCACAATATAATTATGTTGGCTGCTGAGATAGCAACCCACATAATACCAAAAACAATCGCTCCTATCATTAGAAGTCAGCCGACACTTCGATATAAATCTCGTCTACGGCTTCGGCGTTCCAGTCGTAGCCTGTCTTGAACTTCACAACTCCCGGCTTGTACCATATCGACATATTGATAACGTCTATCATTTCTACATAGCTCGCTGAAAACAGCCCGCCCCATGTGTCGAACTCGAACCCTGTGTCAGCACCGAACTTCGTTTCCGTACCATCGTCTGTCTGCTCGATACCAACACCGGCAGCTATATGCGGTACACCAAAATCGTACTTCGCACCTACACCACCGGCCCATACCGTATCGTCGTAACGTATGCCTGCACCTGACGAGAAATCGCCCAGTGCAACCTTTACACCACCTGAGACTGTATGCGCCCAGGTTTCATCCTTAACAGTAAAATCTCCTACATAGTTGACACCGATGCCGAGAATATCATTTTCCCACGATGCACCGACACCGCCGATACACGGATCAAAAAACTTGCCTGCACCGATAGTAAACCCGCCAATGGGTATCTCAATTGATACACCAGCACCGTCAATACTGTTCGCTTTCACTTCATACTCTTTATCAGATACCGCGTACCCGAACGAATCGTAAGCCGTGGTTCCCAGCTTCGTAGTGAATATTATCCAGTCGCTTTGCAGATACGTGTCACCGACTGATATTCCATCAGTACCACCCACCGACGTGTGCAGTAAGTTTGTCTCGTCAATCTGCACCTCGAAGTCCGCACTAATATCAGCGAACTCCCCCGGTGCCGTGTGGTCAAACGATATGTTGCGCGGGTTCGCCCCCAGCTTAAACGTAAACGATCCACCCCATTCAATAGGCCCTGCAAACAACAGCCCCCCTGCGAAAACAAACAACGCTACCAATATTAAAACTTTCTTCATGTGCTACCCCCTTATTGATTTTTTATTTCATAAATGATTTTGGAACTATGATGCGCTCCATTATGTAAATGTTGTATCGGTAAATCTTCAATGTGTTTTATTTCGTATTCAGGGTGTTCTGCCATCCATTTATTCATCTGATCCTGAATGGATACACAGCCATAGCCTGACCCGAAATATTCTATCTGTGTCATATCATCCCCCTTAAATTATTTTATAACATTGCCCTGTGCATCTTTGTTCTGCTCACGCATCGTCGGCCCTGCGCCCTGCAATACACGTGCGTCGTCGGGTATCATCAGTATACGAAACCCTGTCATCATTACTGCGTTCTGCATCAACATCATTCGTGCCAGCTCCAGGTACTTCACGCCGTCCTTTTCTTTGTTCGCCAGCCCGTCCATATCGGACCACGCACGCATGACCGCTGTTGATATCAAGTACCCTCGCTTGTCGTCGCCTACAAAATACGCGTCGCCACAGTTCCATATACCCGACTTGTACCACGTACCGTCAGCTGTTTGCCGTCCAGTCTCGCACTGATACCGTGACGTTTTCAAAACATCGTCGCTATGGCAGTACTGCACGCCCAAATCTTCCGGCATCGTTATTCCGTACATCTCGAAGTAGTCAAACACGAACTGCCGGTATATCTCGTTCGACGGTTTCGGGTCGCTCTTGTAATCGTCGTATGACGGAAACCCTTTTAAGAACTCAGTTTTCATAATGCCCCCTTTTACCATCCATCAGTTATCATCATTTTAATTATCTGTGGTATTACTATCAAACTCGGAATACCCCATACTCCTATGAATCCCATAGTAATTGCCCATGCTTTAATATCCCATGTGGCCCATAATATCGAGCTCCCCAATATCAGAAATAATAACGCACCCGGTATATAAAATATTAAACTCAGTTCATACCCGCTTGTTGCTTCCTCAATCCCTGGCATATCATCCCCCTATAAAAATATTTGTACCGGCACTGACACCCGGCTGAATATACCGTACCTCATTGCGTCCATGTAGTGATCGTTTGTCTTGACGATACGTTCTTTCTCGTCGCGTATATAATCGTTTATCTCCATCAGCACCCCGTTGCATCCCCTCGCCACGTGGAACTCACCGCGCTCGATTTTGGTATTGATGTAATCGATACCTGGTTCAACGGAATTGTTCGCTTTATCGCCATTAGTGATTTCTTGAATTCTCTCACCTCCTGACGGGTCGCAGTATGCGATATAGTTGTATTCATCCCAGCATCTATCTTCTCTAATATCCTTGTTAAACGCCGACGCCGTATCATTGTACGCACCGTGGTCAGCCAGGACATAAACGTGGTCGCCTGCCCAGCCAACCAGCACGGCAGCCATGTTAAGACCGAAATCAAGACCGACCGTGTAAAACTCGCATACAGGAATAGCGTCTCTATCGATAAGGCACTTCTCGTCGAACCCTTCATAGATTACACCTTCCGCTTTGACGTACTGTCCGTCCCGAAACCTGGCCCTGGCGCGAGGCGGTAAAATATCCAGAGTATCTTCAATATAGTTATCAGGAAGATTGTCGATATTATCAATTGGATTAAGTTTAAGTTTCCCGTAAAGTTCCGGCCTCTTGACAGGTTCTCCCGTGCGTGGGTCAACCTCATCATAAAATAGTTTGTGTATCCAGTGCAGAGGGCTCGGCGGGTTACAATCGAAAAAGGCCTTGTTGACAAGTCCGGGCGTTTTAATGGCCAGCCGGGGAAGAGCCATCTCCGGGATGAGATAAGAGAGTTCTGACACCTCATTAAGATAGATATTATTATATTCGCTACCGAGAATCTTTTCTGTTCTTTGCTTATCATCGAAGCCCCCCAGCCATATTTCAGACCCGTTTTTAAACTCGATGTACCCATCAGCGACGTGATACCAATCGGTTGATCCAGGCAATATCATTCTCACTAACGGCAAGAACGTCTGCATCCATATAGTCTTCTTCGCCGTGTTGAACCGAAACCGTGCTACCAGCTGCCGAGTGTTCGGAAACTCAAGAGCAATATTGATCATGTGGATAGCAATTATCCAGCTCTTGCCCGACCTCGCGCCCCCGTCCAATAGCACGTACTTCAATTCATTTCTTTGTAGCAACTCCCACGCTTTTGCTTGCAGCGGGTTCGTTACGAAAGTTCTTTCGTCCGTCAATGGCATCAATTATCTCGTTAATCTTGCGTATCATGTTGTATAGTACCACCGGGTCCCTCAGTTGCCTCTTGTCCATCGTCGCTTCCAGCTTCTCTATTGGCATATTTACTCACCGCCCTCATTAGTTTCATCCAGTCCCTTATCGCTTCCTCCGGGTCCACCGTTAATCCCATCGGCCCTATTCCCATCACCTGCCCCCTGTATAATTAAACGTACCGGCCCTTCGTCTGAACCTGTTAATACTGTTTTCGCTATTGGCATTCCCATAGTCATGTGAAGTATTTCTCTGATAGCCCACGGCTCGCCGTTACGCATAGCCGATAGTAGTTTAAGGCAGGTTTGTTTCTTAGGTGTGCTTGGATATTCTTTTTGACGTCCGGCAAGTATACCCTCGAAGATGTCAATCATTGTAGTCCCGCTCATCGGTCGACCTTTTGTTTTCGACTTGCCTGACGGATTGCCACTTTGTCCTTTTTGCCATGCCATTGGTTTATGCAATGAATTATAAATATTATCTATTATTATGTCAAGTAAATAAGGTTTGCTTATCTTCCACCTTTTTCACTGACGCTCTGTTCAAGTTCTTTACAGCTACATCATAATATTCTTTTTTAAGTTCACATCCCAGGAACCGTCTATTATCCAACAGTGCTTGATAACCTTCGCTGCCTATCCCTGCAAACGGAGAATATACTAAATCGCCTGGGTTGCTCCATAACATCAAGGCGTTGTGGATAGTTTCAACTTGAAGCGGGCACATGTGCTTTTCATCATCTTCTGTTCTGGCCTCTCGTCTATTCAATGTATTGGTTTCTTTAATATTGTACCATATAGGATGAGCCAGTCTAATCCATTCATCGTTATCAACTTCCAACCCTGGCCCATTTTCAATAGGTTCTTGGTTCTCTCCTGGTTTCTTGAACAATACTATATAATCTGCAAGTCCCGGCCTACACCATGAACTATCCTTTTTCAGTTGTGCGAATAGTAGACCCTTTGCGTGTGTTCTTATAGCCTGTGACTGTGGGTTTTTATCAATGCAAACCTCACCATGATATACAAGTCCTGACTTGCTAAACTGTCTTATGATATCCCCTCTAAAATCATACAGCCCGATATATCCATCACTTACTAATGTCGTCGCCAACTGTGCGCAATGTACTGCTATTATTCTACCCTCTTTTATTATTCTCATTAGTTCTGGAATCATGTAATCGAAGTGTTTCCAGAACTCTGCCTTTGACCTACCATTACCCAAGTCTCTCATACTCGGTGAGTACGTGTAAAGCTGCGCAAACGGCGGGCTGAATATTGAGAAGTCAATGTGATTTTCCGGTATTTCTTTTATTGTCTCTACCGTATCACCCAGCCATAATTCCCAATCTTTGCCTTTCTTGCTTTCAGTATAATAATGTTCTATATGGCTCGATGTTCCTTTCTTTATTTCATCCTTAGAGAAGTCGCTCATTTCTTTTATCACTCCATTTATTATTTTTGCTGCCTCAGATTCTTTATGTTTTACGTTCCCTAATATTACACGCTCTACCGGTGATAATACTATTTCAACATCGACGGATTCATCCTGCCCGAATCTCCAGCACCGACGTATACATTGATAGTACATTTCATAACTATCTGACAATCCAATGAACGCCATTTTGTGTGCGTTCTGGAAGTTCATCCCGAACCCTGCGATCTTCGGTTTAGTGATAAATACTCTTAATTTGCCATGCTTGAAATCTAACATAGTCTGTGTTTTATATTCTGGGTTATCAGACCCCTTCACCTGTTCACTATCATCAATTAATTTATTAAGTTTATCAGCCTCTTCATTCAGGCCACACCATACCAGCCATTGACAATCACTATTATTTATCTCTTCGGATAGTGTGATGACTTTTGCATCAATAGACACTTTCCGTTCTTTAATCCGACCCCCTATTCCCTTTAGTTCCATCACAGGAAACAACTCTCCACTCGGCACATATTCTTCGTCTGTATATATTGCCCCTATATTTAATGTCGGTAATATAAACTTATCATCATCAAACCCTATGTCCGAAGGCATTCTCATAAACACGGACCACCCCGCCATCCACCTATAAAACTCTTTTTTTGCATGCCCTTTCAATCGCCATACCATGTCATCATGTACAAAATATTTCGATAGCATTTCTTCCCGGCTCATAATCCCCAGGAACGCCACCTGGTTCGCCATCTCTGATATATCGTTCGGTGCTGGCGTCGCTGTGCATGATAGTTTATATTCTACATCATTAAACATTTCTATCACTTGGCTTTTAATCTTACCCCCGATAGATTTTAATATTGACGATTCATCTAATACCACCGCATTGAATGTAGTCCCGTCAAAGTTTTTCAATCTCTCGTAATTTGTTATTGAAATCCTGTTTGCAATATCATCCTGTGTTTTACAATATTCTATTTTAAGATTTAATTTATCAGCCTCTTGTATCGTCTGCTCCGCTACCGACAACGGAACTACTATTAACCCCTGTCCCCCTCTATGCTCTAAAATATGGTTAATCCATTCCAACTGTATAAACGTTTTACCCAGCCCACAATCAGCGAATACAGCAGCCCGACCCTTGCGTATTGCCCAGGCTACAATTGCCCGCTGAAAATCATACAAAATCGGGTTGATATATTTCTGGTCAATCGTGAATCCGTTGTCCATTTTTAATTCCATCTTGCTTTTTAAGAAATCATCGTAGATCATACAAGCCCCCTTTCCCACGCTTTAAGCCTATTGATATCGGGCTTACGCTGGCCGTGCCGTGTGTGTTCGTAATCCGCCATGTCTTTGTAGTTCATGTCAAACTCGAAGTTCGTTACCAGGTGCAATGGGTCGAAGCCGTGCTTAACGTGCGTTGTTGCGTTCTTGGCACCGAACGCCCGCCCGTGTTGTCCAGGCTGTTTATCGTACAATACTATTTTGCCTTGTATCACCCGGTGCACTGTTGATACCGATACACCGTACTGCGCAGCTATGCCTACCATCCGTTCACCTTCTTCGTACCTGCGTCTCATGTCGTTACCGTCTTGTACGTTCATTCAATCCCCCTTTAATGCTTGTTTGGCTTTAGTATTTACTCTGTCATCGTCTGACATTATCAATATGTATTGCAACGCCTTCCTCAACCGCTCTATTTCTGATATAAGCCATTCATATTCTTCACTCCCAAATTCCGAATCATGGTCCATAGTTTTTATCTCTTCAAACCTATCCATCCAATCCCCCTGGGGTGCTGCCACAATATTTAATGCTCTCGTTTTCACACTACTGCTGATAACTGTTATTCAACACTTTTTCAATAAGGTGTGATAGCCGGGCAACGCCACGGCCCCTATCATCCATCAACATTTACAGCACCCCGTTTATTTGTGTCCGAACTTATAGGCTCATTCATTGCTCTTATTAAGTTATGTATCTCGTCGCCCTCTATTACCGTTACTGTCGTGTGCCGTATCTTTGATATCAATATTAATATCAGTATGCAAACCAGCAGTAACGATATAAACGACAGCGGATAAGTGTACACTATCACACACCACCGCCACCAGGCTATCGGTAACATTACACGGCAAAAATATATCACGGCGTAGTAGTATTGCTCAGTCATATTATGCTCCGAATAGTGTTAATTGCTCATCAACCACAGCATCAGCCCATTGGTCAGCCATCGCCTTCGCTATCCCCGGAAACGTTTTACTTCTTATCTTTGACCATTCTTCAGGCGGGAGTCTTAATGTATCGGCATACCATTTTGTCATAGATTTTCCGCTCTTAAAGGTAACGACCTCCCCTCTGTCCACAATATCTGTCGGTATTAACTTCGGCAGCCCTTTCAGCCATAAACAAGTAGTCTTCTGATAATTATCCCCGAACTGCCACGGCTGTATTATCTGGTCCGGCTTTCTCCACTCCGTTGACATTATCCCGACAGGGTTCTCTATTGCCACCTTAGCACAGTCGGCATTAGCAAACAACATGAAAAAGTCTATACCCTGCTGTTGTCTGCCATCAACATATTTCTCTTTAAACCACCTCGCTCCGCTTACACATAGATGAGTACAAGGTGGAAACGCTATTATCATATCCCATTCTTCTTTAAGCAACGGGTCAACGTCCTGTTGAAGATGCCACTCAGGATGCCCTCCACTGCAAGGCAATACGTCACAGGAATATGCTTTATATCCTAACTGGCGTAATTCTTTTGTGACTGCCTGGCTTTCTTCACAAGCTATCAATATTCTCTCAGTCATCCCGTAAACCCCTGTAAATATATGAGTGCCGTTCGTGGCAACTGTGACACAGCAGCACCCCGTTGCGTGCTGACTGTATTACGTCGTTGCCGTGTACCCTGCGGTTAGTTTTCGTGTTGGCAATAATGTGGTGCGGTGAGCATCCTTGCGTGAACGTGCATTTCGCTGCCTGCAGCTCGCAAGTGTGATGAGCCCGTTCCCAGATATATTCCCGTGTATCGTCGCTAAATGCCTGTTTCATATACACCCTCTTCCATGATGTTGACTTTAGTTTACTTATTCTTATCGGTCTCACTTCGCAGTACCCCACAGCTTGTTTTCGTGTAGGTGCATCAGCCTGAATATCGGACGGAACGTTTCCGGGAAACATAGTATCTTTTCGTCAACGCTCATACCCTTTTTGAACTGGCTTTTGAACTCGGCTTTCTGGTTGGCGTTAAGTACCGTGTACGCGTGTTTCATCAGCTCGGCCATGTTGTATATTTTTTTCTTATTGACGGCAGGCTCTTTCTTAAACTGCGGTGCCTTAGCAAACTTTATCCATATCGTTTCAGGTGCGTAACCATCTGCCAGCTTTTTATTGTACAGCCCACGCGGTATCCACTTACCTTGCTCGTTGTCGAAGAATACCTCAAGGTGTCCGTCAGGATACTCCGGGTTAACTACTGTGTGATAGAATTCTCTGTATATCTTTCGCTTCGCCATTCTCCCACTCCTTTTGTGTCGGTACGTGCAACGCCATGCGCTCGTCGTCATTCAACAACTCTTCGGCATCCTCGCAAAACCCTTCCATCCATTCGCGGTACGCGTCGTGTTGCATACGTCCCAGCCCTTCGTTAGCGTCCATCAAGTATTCTTCAAAGTGGGCCGGCCCGAATAATGTACTCGGCCTTATATACATCTTCATCTTATCATCGTCTTTCCATTCAAGCCATTTAAACATTATAACTTTCTGTGCATCGTCCAAAGTAAACCCGTCGTTAATACGACCGTATATATATTTATTAATAGTTGTGAAATGCTTTCCTGTAGTCTTGTTGAAGTAGTTTAATACTTGCTGGGGCACAATATCCTTTTTCTTTTGTATAGTATCTTTTGTTGTGTTTATTTTGTGGGTTACATTATTACACTCCCCCGGTGTACTTTTTACTACCCCCCCCGTAACCTTTTTACACCCCTCTTCAAAACTTAGTTCATAATACAGTTTCTCTTTGCCCTTCCCACCCTTTCTGTCTTGTACTATAAGCCCTTTGAATATTAGAGATGATATCGTCATTATTACCGTTTTCTTACTAAGCCCTGTAATATCCATCATCTGCTGATTACATATCCAGTCTGTGTCCTTGTGCCAGCCAATAGTCTTCCGTGATATAGCCAATAGTATCTTGATCTCTGCCCCGGTCAACTCACTTAAATGTTCGTCAATAATCTCGTTCGGTACCATTGTAAAGTTAATCTTTTGCATACGCCTACCTCTCTATAGTTTTATTGCCCTCTGTATTCCTTAATAACATCAACTATCACCTTAGCAGAATGCGTTGTTTCAAACTTTAACATATCATATATGTTATTTATTATAGCTTTCAATTGGTTTATTTCATTGTCCTTTTTAGTACAATTGTCATAATAAAGTTTCGCCCATTCTAATTTACTATATCCACGTTTATTCATTTTATTCCTAACCATTCAGCGAAAGAAAGTCCATAGTCACAACTTAAATACTCTTGATATCTTTTTTGTGATTGAGACATTTTCCTTATAGTTCCCATACCCAAATATTCAAGATCGGGTTCGGTCGGGTGTATATTCAATGTTCGGCCCGGTTTCATATCATCAAAATTAACGGCGACATAGTTATACCCTTCTTTGTAAATGATACCTCTACGACCTTTATATTCAACCCGCCTGCCTATTTCCGCAGGCACTCCATAATATTCTCTTACGTATTCACAGTTCATTCATTCCCCCTGTTGTTTTATTGCCCTCTGTTTTATGTGATAATTAACTTTATACTTTTTGATTGTTCCCACCATCCATTATTATATAATGCGTCTCCATGCCCCTCTTCATAAGACATTTTAACGAGGTTTCTTAATCGATACACTTCGGATATAAGATAGTCAATATCACCATTCAATACTAACCCTGTTAACTTCTCATGCTGTTCTTGTATTACTTTTGTATTATCCATTCATCCCCCCCAATAAAAATATTAGTATTGCAACCGCCCTCTCCTACCCTCGCGTACTGGCTGCCAAACCGTTAAAGGACTGACCTATCGGGCGGTGTGGGTTGGTCAGATCAATGGCTGTCATTCCAATAAAAAAGAGTACACCGGGGCCTGCCAGATACCCTGAAATATATCCAGGATAAAGCCCCGATGTACTCTCTTTGTTATTTGATTTCATGGTCTGGCTCCATGTAATTTGTTAATGATTCATGCTAAATATTAAACGTTATCTGCGTTTTTGTCAAGCGTTTTCTTGCGTTCTTTCTTGAAGCGTTCCCACTGTAGTACGTAGTCTCTCATGTCGATGCTTTGCTCACCAGCCTCACGGAAACACCCCTCGATGAGTGCCGACATTTCTTCAAATTTGTTGCATTGACTGGACGGTTTCGGTATTAAGTCGCCCCCATAAACCCTCATTTTATAACCGTACATGCTTTTGATGCCCTCTTTGACGTCAACAGCATCCATACCCAGCTTGAACGCCAGGTACCCCACCGTCTTGTGGAAGAACGCGTTCTGTGTCAGCGTGCGTACCGGCTTGTATTTCTTTACCTCGATGGTCAGCTGGTCGTCAGGCTTGTACTGTTTCATGTCGTAGTAATACGCTTTTGATTCGTCGTCAGCTATAATGAACGTATCTGAATGATATATGTACCTACACTTGTATTTCATTGTCACCCTCCGGGGCTTCATCGTCGTCTGGCTCGACAGGAGGGTTTTCTAATAAATGAAATGCCTTATGCCATGTCTTTGCTGAGTACCATTTTGTACCGTCAATATAGAGGCAACACTCGGCGACCTCTTTGCCATTATGATGGATACATAATTCATACTGAATAGCACAATGTTTACCTTTCGCCATCTTCTTTAGCTTATTTACTGCCGTCTGAAACTTCATCGGTACCCTCCTTCACCTTGACATAGAACTTCTCGGTGCCTTGTACAAGAAACGCGTTGTCCAGTACCACGCCCTGCGACTTGATGTACGATTTGATATCGTTCTTCTTTACCGATTCTTTCGTCTGTATATCGATACCGTGCGTCTTCGCTTCGGCTACCATCTTGTCCATGTCGGGTATTACCACCGAGTCAGGTGATGCCCGGAACCCTGCGGAACCACCCGGCAGTTTAACCGACTTGCTTTTCGTGTCAGCCACCTCGTCACGTACCCACGGTTCCAGGAACATTTCCATTGCTGCTATCGTCGCCACGTGCGGTGCTGTGTACTCGTCAAACCATGCGTTTATCCGGCTTATAGCTTCAAGGTGCATAGCCTGTGCGTTCGCTATCTTGCCAGCTGCCGTTGACGCTTTCGCCATGCACCAGCTTGCTGACTGTAACGATGTTACCTTGAACTTCTCCGGCTCCATCTCAACGCCCTCTGCGCCGAAGATGATCTCTTCGATAGTCTTATCCACTTAAGTTACCCTCCTTTTCAATTTCTACTGCGCTATCTCCTAAGTCATCGAATAATGTTTCAGTAGTAACTATATCGCCATCAAATACATCTGCTACCTCGCTCAGCTGCCCTTCGGCTGTCGGTTCGACCGTTACCGGCTCGTCTTCTGCGTCCATGCAAGCTATCTGTAACATTTCAGCCACCCTTTCTGCGCCCGTTATCAACTCACTTAACGGTATATTTTTCTGTGAGAGATAGACATTTATTTCCCGTCTGAATGTATCTAAGACGTGTATCTCTCCTTTGTACTTTATTTCGCCTGTGAAATGTGGGTCGCTAATATCTTTCAATATCTGTTTGCGTAACGCCTTGTCCTGGTCGTTCCCGTTACGTTTCGGCGGGGCATCGTTCCCGTTCCCAGCGTCTTGTGCGTCGCTGTCCCCGTCGCCTGTCAGGATGCCCAGCGCGTTACAGAACGCGTACCGTTTGCCGTAGGTACTGGCTGCTGCCCATTTCTGCTGGTCGCTCATGTACGCTTCGTGGTCAACTGGTGCCCAAAACTCCGATGACCGGCTATGCCCTTCGACATGATGTACCGTACAAACTGACCGTTGACCGTCGGGGTCTTTCTCATTGATGGTCTGTATCGTGTAACTGAACCCGTACTGCTTCAACAACCCCTGCACCTGTGACACAATGTCGTCAAGCGGTGCATAATGATACCGTATCGATTTCTTGTCTTTGTTCAATACACCTTTGCTTTTTGTGATGACCGGGCACTCTCCCTGGAACGCTGCGAAGTCCCGCGCAAACGCTTCCCGTGCCTGCTCGTCTTTCAGTTCCCTGCGCATAGCCAGCAACTTCTCCATCGTCTCCACCGGTACTGCTTTGTCTATCGCCTGTGATATTAACGCCTCGGCAGATACCCCGTTTTGTGGGGCAACCATTACTTCATTCACCTTTTCTGTCATTCCTGTTCTCCCTTAGTAATTTTCTTTTGCATCTGCGACAGATACCGTGCGATACTACATCATGTATATAAATATTTGACTCCATTGTTTCTCGTTTCATTTCTTTATCGCACCAACCGCATCGCGTTACAAACTGAATTGATCTATCCCGTTTCTTCATCCTTCTTCTCTCCCTTTGAGTAAAGATACGTTTCCAGTGATACCCTTACCAGTTCCCCAAGCGAATACGTCCTTTCGTGCTGTACCTTTTTGACATACGTTTTCGCCCTGTTTATCAAATCCTCGCTCAGTCTCAGTCCTATTTGTTTCACTGCTTATCACCCCCTTTTTATAGCATTCGTTACAATAAACGTGGCCCCCGACGTAGTGTTGATTAACGTCGGATTCAAGGCCACAGCCCTCGCATGTGAATAAAACAAACTGTTCGGTGTACGTGTCAAACATCGATGAACGTCCTATGAATATCATCTTTTATCATATCGTCCTGTTCTTTGCAATAGTTCTGGTGATGACACTCGTCCAGTTCGCTCTTCATGTACTCGGCTTCCTGCTCGATAGTTTCCAGCCGGTCAATCTCAGCTTTCAACTCTTTCACTTCAATCGTGTCCTCGTCGCATTCTTCGCTCAGTAATTCAGTAACCGAGTCCATAACCTTTGCGACAGTCTCAGGTTTAACCGGTGCGTCTTTCATGTGCTCCCAGTTGTAAAAGTTTTTCATCTCATGTGCAAACTGTAACGTGATCTTAATCTTGGTATCCTTGTTCATTCTGTCCTCCCTACATTGATTTGTATTTCTTCTCTTCGATTTCAAGTTTAAGATTGTAATACTTCCGGGCAATCTCGCAAAAAACCGCTTGCAGTTTAGGCTCGCCGTTTATATAGAGCGTCTTGATTCGCTCTTTATGCTCATACTTTATTTCCGAGTAACTGCCCGGCTCGCCTTTCACGATCTCGCATTTATCTCGAAGTGCTTTAACAATGCCAAGCTGTTCTGTGGCCTTCTGCAAATTTTCATCTGTCATACCATCCCCCTTTTATTGAACATAATAATAGTATCGCACTATTATATATATTTGTCAACTCTTTTTTATATAATTATTAGAAAAAGTGCATAAAATAACCCCACAGGCGAGTCCCGTGGGGTAGGAGAATGAATAAATGAAAAAAAGTCAGGTGAATATGGCTGCTGCCACGCTCCCGACGACTACGAATATAATACTTATTAACGTGAATGTAACAAACTTCCATATACGTTTTATTGACTTCGTGTTCTCGACGCCCCGGTCTTTGATGCCATTGTTTACCGTCTGCTCAAGGTCACCGATGCGGTCATCGTTTTTATTACAGTCCAATGTTGCTCGAAACTCCCGGACACATTCGTGTGCTGTGTCTTTCGCTGTCAACGTAATAAAGTCTTTAAGTTGTCCGTCTGTCATACCGTCCTCCGTGTAATGTTCCGGGGCCGAAGCCCCGGTTGTTCAGTCGTCAGGATCGCCGTCTGGCTGTAGAATCTCCCGCAGGAAATCCACAAGCATGTTGTCGACCGTGTTCTTCGTGGTGTTCGCTTTCTCTTCCAGCTTGTCGAGAAAGTCGTCAATCGCTTCCTTAACGATAGGTGACAGTCTTTTCAGTATCACCCCCACAATACCAGTTACTATTGACATAAGAATCGCTGGCATAACGCCCCCCTTAAATTAGATTTTCGCCTGAGAGAGAGGGCCTTCCCCCAGGCTTTGATGCGCATCTATTTATAACGCCCTCAGAAATCAGCGTACATCAACAAACGTTCTATTACTATTCCGTAATCATATTCATAGGCCCCGGTCGAAAAGCTCGCCCACACGCTTGTATGGGCCTGTGAGCGTATGTCTACATGTATACCGAGTCTGTTCCACCATGGGTAATACCCTATCCCACGGAAGCCTGCTTTTAATGCCACCATCACCGCTTGATATAAGTTCAGCCCTGCGAAGTGTCCATCCATAGCCTCGCCGGTGAAATGTTTACTACCCGGTGTATGAGCCCCGGCCACTATCGAATGTACAATAAACTGCCCTGCGTCCGAGCCAAAATATTCCTTTGCCGTGCTGACCATAGCGTCCACCTTGATCATCAACTGTTCTTCGATACGTTCAAGGTCTTCAATAATCAACCGGCCATAGATATCCTTTTCGGTTACGTGGAAGTTTTTCAACATGTGAAAATCACTGAGTTCCATGTCAAGCCTCTTATAAGAAATGTAGTACACACCGTGCTGTCCCGTTGGCAGCAGCGACTTCAATCGCGTGCCCGATTTCCTGAAAGTGTTCTGCCACAGCAGGGGAATTACTTACATCACCCCTGCCTGACGTCGCACTTGTAATAATTCTGTCATGTACAGCACAACCGCCGGCGTCCATGTGAACGTCAGCGATACCGCCTACAACAATCCAAGCCTCGGCCCCGTCTGCCACCCCGCTTTCTAAAAAAACTCCTATCGGGTCTAAGGCTGAAGCGTCTGCCAAATCCACGGCATCAGCAGTTGTTGAGGTTTCAACTATATCACCGGCAACGCTCGGGTTACCTGATTCATTTGTCAGCTTAATACAGAATCCACCGATGGCAGACATGCCTGACTTTGCGAGCACATCCAACTTGATAGTTCCGGTTGCAATTCCTACACCAACATTACCAACAGCCCCCACATAATTCAGCTCGCCATCGTTCAGGTTTGTCCGCAGTGTGCGTATCGCTTCTGCAAGCTCGCATACCAGCACCCCAAAAGTCTCACCGTCGCCGTCAACTGGAATAGTTTCGTCTAAGGCCATAGTCCGTCCTTGCCGTAGTCTATCGCATAGTCACCGATAACGATAGCATATTTACAAATTATCTTTGCATAAGGGCACCGCACAGGATGTTTCGTCGGCGTCTTCTTTATCATGCGTCCCTTCAATATAACATAAGATGTCTCAGTCAAACTGCTCATATTACCAACCCCGTCAGCCCAACACTGTCACCACCATCAACCCCGATATGTTTTGTGATCTCAATTATCTCTACAGTGATCGTACCGAGGAACGGTGTACCGTCGAACCGTGATGTATCAAAGTTCTTGATATCACCGATCTCGAAGTCAGAATATTCTATCGGGACCATGATCGTTACGTCAGGCCGTATCTTACCGTAATAAGCCATGAACCGGTTTGCCAAAGTCTGCGCGTCTGTGGTGTTCGTCAACAGCGTTTCAAACTTCTCTTCACTCCGGCGCCCTGACTTCGTGGCGATATCGTCCTCTTCATCGTTCTCGTTCAACCACCGGAACTGTCTACGACTCCAGTCTTTCTTATACCCGATCTTGCAAGACGATAAAAACAACGTCCCATCATGGTATGCTGACGGTGATCCTGATATCATGCTCTTGCCGATAGTCTCGGTTGCCGGTGCCGACAGGTCGATGATACGGAACGTGAACCGGCCGTCGTCGATCTCAATGAAGTCACCGAAACTTGATAAACTTAACTGCTCAATAGCGTCCTCAATATTGAGCTCGTCGTTGATATACAGAGCGCAGTCAAGTGCATTCACAGCCTGTGCGTCCCACTCTACCACATTGTATGTTGCTGACGCGAACGGTATATCAGCGTACACTGCGTTAAGGTCTTTTATCACGTCGCAGCAGTTCGTTATCATCGCACCGCCCTCTTGGTACCCTGAGAAGTCAGCTGTCCATACCGACCCGCGGTCGGTTGCAAGCGGTTTGTAGTTAGCGTCAGCCACGTTGACCGTCCCGCCAGCCACGCTCTGCGAGTCTATCGCTATCGATACCCCATCTTTATAAACTGTCGTCACTGACATAATACCTGACGCATGGTCTGTGGTGTCAGCTACTTCGAACGTCCAAGGCCCTGACCCGGCGTCCTTGTTCGTACAAACTACCTCTGCATGATATATCTGTCCGTATGAAATAGGCCGTGGTTTACCGAGGTCGTCGTCGTGTAAGTCTGTGAAGTCTGTCTGATTATATTTCCGTACCGGGATCGTCCGTGCCAGACGTTTAATGTTGTGTACTGCGTCAACAGAAAACGTCTCCCATGTGTGTGTGCTGTTTTCGATATGTCCGGTAAACACCTGCCGATAGTTTGCAAACGGCATTATGAGGTCGTGATAGTTCCCGCCGTACCGTATCTCAATAGGTCGACCGAATATAAAATCGTCGGTGATGCTGTCGAAGAACCCATCGTGGTTGTCCAGTTCAACAGCCCCGCCGTCGTGCTTGATGATACCGAAGAACAGCGGGTCTTTCGTTTTTGATAATGTCGGTATGCCCAGCAGCCGTGGTTCGTAATATCCACCGTTGATGTGTATAGCCTTGTTAGATAGTGCCATAGTAAGACCGAGCACCACTGTGAATATCGCCGGGTCGTTGTGATCAGCGCAATGTATATAAAAGTTTGATGTATCGAAATCGTACCAGTATGAATTGATGTTCGTCTGTACCGATGCAAGCGACCCTTGCTCTGTTAAATTCGTGTTGTCAACAACCGCCGACCCTACTGCTCGCGGGTAAGACTTGCTCCCTGACTCGAACGTTCCTGACCCTCCGAGGCTGCCGTAACCAAGATTGCCCTGGCCGAGAGCATGAGAAGTATTCTTGAACGTGAAAAACTTATGACCCCATACCGACGACCGCGCATTATACCACGCTTCCTGCAGTCGACCGATATCCATGTCGACTAATACAATCTTTTCGCTGACTGCCTGTGACGCCCAGTCTAACCACGCTGCATCTGCCATCGTTTACGCCTCGTAATATTCTACATTAACCTCGACCTGGTTCTCGTACAGATCGGTTTCCGGTGATATATCGTGTCGCATATCTGCCATCGTGATCACCTCAATAGTGAACCCGTATGTCGTGCCTTGTGCCCATCGTAATGTATTCATTACCTGGTGCTGTAATTCCAGGCTTTCAAGGCTGTCGTCCGACACACAGGTAAACTGAAAACGTCGCTGGCCGGTCTTTGCTTTCGACCCGTCAAGCGACATATAAAGTGCGTCGTGTGGGTCGCTGCCCGACCCGAACACTACATAAGGAAGCTCAGGTTTCTGTGGTGTTTTAAGCCAGTATATTCGGTCGTCGCATATATCGCTCACGGTCGTGGTGTCTTTCAATATAAACCGCACCACGCCCTCGATAGTCTGTACCGTCACCCCCGGAGTTATAATCTCCACCCCGATCAATGAGTAGACGTGATATGCAAAACCCAGGTCAAAGTATACCTGGGGTTGTGCCATGGGCCCTGCTCTGAATTGTATTATCATGTCGTAATAATTATAATATCAACTTGATCGGCACCGGCTGCCGTGAATATCAGAGTCACCTTGTCTGCTGTCATCTCAGTAGACGTCACCGTAACAACGTACATACCGTAAGACGATATTTCAGCGACCGCGTTAGTAAGCGACACCAGCGTGCCGGAATCCTTTTTGATAAACCCCACCGGGTTCAACGACGAGGCCGGTGTAATGCTGTCCGATGCAAGTTTCATGAAGAACGGGAAGTCAGCAATCTCGACACCCCGTGCGGGCCCGATAGCTGATATTGACGTCGCCTGTGCTACTCCTGCAACTGTGGTTGCCTGCGCCCCGTCTGTTACTGTTGATACTACACTGACTGGGAAGTAAGATTTTATTGAATCAGCAGTTGATAATGACTCGACCACCGTGACCACGGATATCGGAAACTTATTTGTTACTGTCGTCAATACCGTTGCTTGAGCGACCCCGGCCACCGTACTTGCTTGCGCATAGTTTGTATTTATAACAGCCAACGCCGTAGCCTGAGCCACTCCGTCAACCGTAGTCAGTGAATTAAGATGCGATGCTGTACCGATAGCTGTCACATACGATAACGGAAACTGTCCGTTTACTGTTGCCAACGTCGACGCCTGCGCGACTCCCGCCACAGTTGTTGCTTGAGCCCCGTCTGTGACCGTTGATACAACGCTTACCGGGAACTTCGCTAATATCGCTGTCGTGGCGCTGGCTTGTGCTACGCCTGCCACTGTTGACGCTTGTGCGTAGTTCGTATTTATAACCGCCAGTGCCGACGCTTGAGCAACGCCCGTTACTGTCGACGCTTGAGCAACTCCGGCAACGGTTGAAGCCTGTGCGTAATTCGTATCGATAACCGCTAACGCGCTCGCCTGCGCAACCCCGGCCACTGTGCTCGCTTGTGCGACTCCGGTGACCGTAGAAGCCTGTGCCACCCCTGCGACAACCGACCCCTGTGCTACACCGTAGTCAGCAACATATTTTATTGCCCAGTAATTCGATGCTACCACAGCAAGTTCTTTCCAAACAGGCAGTTTTCCTGTACCGCCCCCGGCTGCTGTGACGTGTAAATCAAGCTGTCCCAACGTCCCTGCATCTGTCCCGTCCAGCAAACATCCGAACCATCCGTTTGCCATGTGTACCGCTGACGCTGGATGATTCTTCGATGCGTATGCACCGCCGTTTTTACTTAGCTGTATATCCCCTGCCGACAACGTGAATGCCGTTACTGCTGTGCCGTCGCTCGTAATAAACGGGCCTATCGGTATCGTCACTGTCGCTGCTGCTACTTTTAAATCTGTCATTACGCTGACCTCCTTAACCGGGCCATGTGCTGTAATAATACTGTGCTATCTGTTCCACCTGGTGCTGCTTCCTGTAAATCAAGGTTTTGCATATACCCTGTTATGTCCCTATTTGAACCACCAGTGTTATTATTCTGTCCCGCCTGAATGTATCTGAAAGCTGTGGCAGTTCCGGTAGTAGCGATTGTATCTACAAGCGTATCCTCTTTGCCTCCAGTGTAAATCTCTACCGACCAAGTCGTGCCGTTTCGTATAACTTTCAAATAGTACAATGTGTCTAAAGCACCATTATAATGATCATCGCTTTCGTCAGACGGGTCTTGAATGTATATTCGTTGTGTTACTGGCGCACTTTCACCCTGCCAATGAACCTGAAAAGCATCAAGTTGTGGCCCAATACCTTCTAAATCTCCAGCGACAGCATACCCACATAAGCTAGCTGACGACCCGGGTGCTGCGTCTAAATAGAATTCTATAAAATGAGTATAATTACCAAAGTGTGCTGCACCAAAATCTTTAGAAAAGTATATCTCGGCATTAGTAATCATGTTTACAAAATCAACCCTTGTGTTCGCTGTATCAGCATTGATATAAGCCGCTGGGTCTAATTCTATATAGTCATTTTTGAAATCTTCCAATGCCATTAAATATCACCTATGTCTATGTTCCATTTAGTAGACGCTTTTAGTAATGCCCTTTGTTTAAGTATCTCTCCAATAACCGTTGCCTGTTTTGGTTCAAACGTATCTGCCTTGTATGTGTCCCATTCACTCTTACTTATTTTACTGTCCTTAAAATCTTGGCTCTTTGTATTGTGGTCTAACCTCAACAACTCTTGTGCCCGATAGGAATACTCTGTTCTTTCTGCTGGTGTCGTACAATCTTGTGGATATTCTATTGCCATCCCGTCCCCCGTATATCTTTGTTATTATGTATAAATAATACTTATACTTCCGTCAGTAATATAACGTTTTGCTTATATTACTTTCCTATCAATGAGCATTATAAGTTTTATTTATAATACAACCATAATATAAGTTTTCCTTATTTGACTTTTTAATACCCTGCCCCTTATCTTAAACCTGCGCTTCCAATTATCTTACCACTGTGAACCATCGTTACCACCTTCAAACAATTAAAACCTTCTTCCGGGGCATGGTATAAAACAACCTTGAAACCTTACTGCTGTTTATATCTCGTACCATAAATAAGCCCATCCTCTATTGTAGCCTGTCGATGTATCAAATGATGATAAAGTAAAGGGTGGTGAATCAGGTCTAATAATCCTCACTTGATTATCATTTATCTGAACATATTGTGTAATAGCAGATGTTGCAGAGGTAGCTAAATAATTAAAGTTGTATGCAAAAGCATCGGAGTCTCCATATATATGGACATTAACCTGTCTTATAAATGTCGTTACTGTCCCGAGCCCGTGAATTATAGCTGCTGTTCCTGTTGCAGGCATATCCCAATTACCGATAGGGAGTTTTCGTATCAAGTCTCTCGTTCTTTCTGGGTATACATATTTTCCGAGATAGTCCACGCCAGTAGCTCCATAATGGCATTCAGCTACATACCGAGACGCCCCAGTATATAAACCCGCTTTTGCCGTGTCGTAAGTCGAAAATATTGTCTGATCCCAGTATGGGCTTGCTGTCGTTCCGGTAACCGAACATATAATATAATTGACTCCCGATGCAGGTGTTCCCGTGATAGCAGTCTCTGCTGAAAACTGGAATACTGCACCGTTAATCTCTACTACTGACCCGGCAGCAATAGCACAGACTACCGACGTTGTGTATTCTGTTAATATTATGCCGTTCATTCCGTGTGCTGTTTGTTCCATCCTGGCACCGAAAGTGTCAAGCCAGCTTGCGTCACCTTCCGTGTATACGTATTGTTCACCGCCCATTATTTTATCTCCTTTAGCGATATCGAAGCGTTCCAGTGAAAGTCCCAGTCGGTACCACTTACTGGAACCGGAATATGATTATAGGATATTGGTTCGTTAAATCTGCAATACAACGGCAGTATAGAACTGTGCGCTGACTCGTTAAAGTCCATGATTATCGGTTTGACTGTCTTGACCTCGTTGAACATCGTTATAAACGATTTCTTTAAAGCGTTGTTGATAAACGGCATGGCGAAACTGTAAAGGTCAAGCGTGTCGCCTTCGTCGCCGAAGAACTGGCCCGTGTTGCTGTACCCGCCTGTCGAGCTGTCCAAAACTTGAAACGGGAAATCAACCCCCACACCGCCCGTGACGTGCAAGTAAGATGCAATGAACACCGCGCCCATCTCAATATACTCGTCGCTGTTGGACGAATCGTCTATCAGCACCCGCGAGTACCGTTGTGAGTCCGCTGCGAAATACGCTGACATAAGCCCGGCGTTGTGTGTCAGCACCACGCTCGTCGTTGCCCCGGCGAATGTCGAGGTCGCTGCCATGATGAACTGTATCGCTGTGGCTGCCGAAGAAATATTGTGGCCGAGTATCGATATGCTGTCACCGGCTATTGTTACCCCTGCGCCTGCGTCCCAGTCCCACGTCTGCACAGACGATACGTTTGTCGACCGTGTAGTACGTGACAACTGCGTGTTCTGCAAGTTAATTGCCGGGTACCCAGTCTCTTCACTCTCTGCCGTTATCGTACCCTTGTTAGCTTCGTTGTCGTACCATATTCTCATATAACTGCTCTCGAACTGATTGTCATATTTTTATTAACCGACTCTTTATACATCCATCGAAACAACGTCTTGCCATCTATCTGTAATAATATAGGCCGTCCATCGCCCCCTTCACCACCTCGCATTGCACCGATACCGGCAGCGTTGCTTTGCACCACTTCTTTCGGTATCACTACCTCGCCCGCTTCAAGCATCGCTGGCACTCTGTCACCGAACCCGCCCCCGGTCTGTAAGTGTTTTACTGTACCGCCCTGTTGTAAGTTCGCCACCGCGCTCCCAGCTGCTATCGCTGCGATACCGCCAGCCAGTGCTGCTGCTGCTTTACCAAACTGCAATGCCAGCAAGTACAATACCGCCATCGCAATAAGTTGTTTACCTATCGCTATCAGCAACCCACTTATCATATTCTTCGCAAGGTCTCTGACGGCTTCTCCTGCGGAACCTGCGCCCACGGCTGCTGCGCCCAAGTCCATTGCGAACTGTTCCAGCGCCGGGGATGCAACGGTGTCCAATAGGGCCGACTGGTCTTCCATGTCTTTGTGCAACTGTTTTATTTCAGCATCAAGGTCGCGAACAGCGGGGATAGTAGCGCTTCTTGTTTCCTTGTTATATGTTTTGGAAGCATGGAAAGCCTTGAACGTCTCGTCGGTTAAATCTTTCAATGTTTTGATTTCTTTCTTTTGTCCTTGTATAGCTGCGTCTGTTGCACCTTTCACGCTTTCGGCCCATCGTGTCCATGCGTCCGATGATTCTATTACGATTTTCTTTTCTTCTTCTTTGGTTGTTATCGTTTCGGTTATTCCCGGTACCAAGTCCTGATATTCTTGTGCTATAATTTCCAAACCTTTTATATTTAAAGAACGCGCCTTCATTTCATCCTGTAATGATTTTATTAATTGTTCTTTTTCTGCAAGCGTTTTCTTTAAACTCCCACGTCTCTGCATTATTGCCAGTGCGTCAACATGTATCTGTAACTGTCTTGCTGTGACTTCCTGGTTCAACTGTTCTATCCGTAGTTGACTCAGTTTTATATCACCAGCTTCTACTTTCTGTAATGTCAGTTTCGCTTTTCTGGCATCGTTGATTATGTTTAAATAGTTTGTATATGATACCACCAGTTCCTTTACAATAGGGATCATTGGGCGCATAGCTTCGCCGAGCAATTCTCCCATTTCTTCTTTCAGATCACCGAATGCATTACCTAATTGAGCCGTTTGTCCTGCATACGTGTCGCCCATAGCAGCTGCCATGCCTCCGAAAGAATCATTAACTGCTCGTGTCAATTCTTCTAACTTCTCCGATTGCGTTCCGGTCATATCAAGAATAATACCATATCGGCTTAACGCATTTGTTGTACTCCCGAGAGTTTTACCTATTAATGAGGCAGCTGTATTCAGATCGATCCCCATGCCTTCAGCAAAGTCATGCACCAATGGAATAGTTTGTTTCAATCCTTCGCCATTCAGCTTTGCTAATGATTGCAGAAGCCCTGCCATTTGTAAGGTTGCTTCATCACCAAACCGTGAAGTCTCCTGCAAGTCGCTTGCTATTTGCTGTAACTCTTTTGATAATGTGGGAGTATATGTTCCTGTAGCCCGTAGGGCGCTTTCCATTCTCCTGACGGCAAGTTCCTGTTCCTTATACGCATCAGTCAAGTTTGCAACAACTTTAATAACCTTTCGGGCAATAAGTATCCCAGCTGCAATTCCTGCGAAATGGTTTTTAAATAGTTTTGTGAGTTTGCCGACTTGATCGCCGGATTTCTTCGCTTCTTTTGTATATTGCTTGAGGTTTTTGACAGCTTTCTTTGCGTCTGCTATCAGTTCTATTTGTAGTCGCTCTTTAGCCATGAGCTGCCTCGACGTTGTCTAATATATCAAACACTTCCATTATCCAGGCAGGCTGGTTCATCCACCCCCCCGGAAACGGTAGCCCCCATTTTTTACTACGGATATACAAGTTAATCTTTCGTGTGATACCCTGGTCATTCAATAAACCTTTCATCTCGTCGTCCTGTACATAGTACGGGTCTTTCACCGTCCCGATGTTACGGGCCCGTTTCTTAACAACCGGTGCCCATGCTGGTAACGGATTGTCAACCACCGTGTCAATGTGTGTTATCCAGCCAGTCTTTACAAGCATATAACAGTCTTCTAATTTTTTTTTTCTGTCTCCGCGTTCTGTTCAGAGAAATAGTTTTTCAACTCAGTATACAACCCGCCCAGGCCCGGCATTGTACATATATCGTCAACTGTTGCCTGTCGTATATCGCCGTCGTCAATGTCCAGATTGATAATACCCTTGATAGATTTCCGCAATAGGTCAACATTGTCTATCTGGAATATCATCTTCTCCTGCATCTTGCCGGATGCTGTGTCAAACTCTATCGGCTTCAGACCGTATATAGTCTCACGGTCTGTACCTGACAGATAGTTCCATTCAATTACCACCTGTTCCTCCACCGGCTGTTTACGGTTCTTGTTCCATTTCGGGATATATCTCAGTCCCGACTGCGCTATAATTTTCATCGTGGCCCCCCACTTAGTTGATTCAATTTACGCAAGTACCGGCGTTCCGCTACAGGTGAAGTCAAACCCGAACGTTACTTTGTCAGCTACCGCCGAATTGATTGTCCAGCCTGTTATCACGCAAGCTGCCGATACATGGTGTGCCGTATCCATGTGCAGCACGCAGTTGACGCTTGTCGTGGCCGAGTTGAACATTACTGTCATAAACGTCGATAAAGCCACCTGTGCCCCGTCATACGTCCCTGCTGCGTTGCCTGTTAGCCCTTTCAGCCCTGCCTCGAACGTTTTGTATATCGCTGCGGTAGTCGTACCAAATGCCGTTGTCTCTATCGCATCGCCTGTACCGGCAATACTCCAGGTATCAATCGTGTTAATGATAACCCCGGCAGTAGGTGTGACCCCCATCCCGACATAAACGTAACCGCTTTTCCCTAATATCGTACCCATCTGTGCCTCCTATGCCTCATAATATTCTACTATCGCGTCAACGTCGCAGACGAATAAATCTGTCGTCGGGTCGACCCGCTGCCTCATGTTCTCTATCTCAACATTCTCAATCGTAAACCCATACGATGTACCCTGCGCCCATCGCAAAGTATCCATCACCGCCTGTTGCATCAACTGTACTTGAATACTGTCCTCAGCCATGCAGCTGAATTGAAACATCCTCTGCCCTGTCTCGGAACCCGACCCGTCCAGTGTCATATATAACGGCTGGTGCAAGTCGCTCACTGCGAAGAACACAATAAACGGTGTCGTCGGTTTCTGTGGTGTACGACCCCAGTATACCCGGCTCCCGCTGTATGTATTAACGGCTGGTGTATCCACCAGAATCGACCTCATGGCTCCCTCGATATATGACGCCATTATTTAAGTACCTTCCGTATTTCTTTCGCTGTGAAAGCTGCTATCTCTTTCCTATTCTGTTGCAACGCCGGGCGCATGTACGGCTGTGCAGGAACAAATGTGCCCGCCTTAGTATGATGACCAAATTCAACATAGATATCATAGTCAGTGTCAGGCCCGATAGACTTACCGTCTTTAATCTTTTTTATCTTAATCGACTTTTTCAACTTACCAGTGTCAACAGGCACCTCGTCTTGTGCTGCCTTTTTGATAACCACTGCCCCGAAGTCGATACCTTTGAACATTGCTGCAAGCACCTTGTCTGGCCTGTCGGTTTCTATATGACTGGTAAACTTCATTCCACCGGAAAAGCTCATTCTACTAACCTCAATAAAACTTCGTAATGCCGACCCAGTTGCATCGGGTTCTCTACACCTTCGATATCATAATAGTCCGTGCCAATCAGTAATTGACGCTCTTCGGTGATCGCTGCATTGATCGCTGTGAACGCCCGATGTGTCCCGATGATCCTGTCAGTACCGGATATAAAACTTTCGTTCTTCGATAACTGCTGTAACGCAAGCGTGATGTTTGTTACCGCCGTCCGTGTAGTCGGCGACAAGTTCCCGGTTTCGTTTAATGTCTGTGACCATTGTATCACCGTCGCATTAATATTATAATAGTCTGATAACGCCATAACTCACCCTGTTGCCGGTATTGTGAACTGGTTCAACGACCCGATAATGTCTGCCGGATAGTCTACTGTCCCCGCTGTCATTTTGTAACTCACTGAATAATTGCCGACTTTCTCAGCTGTCACCCCTGTCCTCGTGGGTCGCTCAATCATGTCGTACCGGATCATGTTCGCCACCGGCACCTTCAACTCACGTGGGAACATTACCAGCCCGATGAATACGTTACGCAAATCCTCTGTCTCCACGTTCTCAGCCACCACCGCTGTCTCAGCGTATAACGAATCAGTATCAATCGTACACAGTACCGTTGTCACTGCCGACAACACAAAGAACCCGTCGTTCTGTAACGTCCCGTCAACCCATATATCGTCACCGGCTTTGAAGTTCCCGTCTTCCACAAAGCTGTCTTCCGCTGTCCTAATAGACGCCGATGCCGAAAACGTGAAGTCACCGCTCGACACAAACGCCTGGTTCGTCAGAAAGAAGTTGTTCGCTATCGCACATACACGCCCCGGCATAAACGGTAGCCAGAACGCTATACGGGTATCATACGTCGAGTCGGTGTAGTTCAGTATACTCTTAACTTCCGCTAACGTTACGAAATTACCCATTACTTTGTTTTAACCTCTTTCTTCAACTTCGGCTTTTCGTCGCCCTTGCGTTTCTCGATGATCCCAGCATGTTCCAGAACCTCAAGTTCTTCGTCTGTCAAGTCATCAAGGTTCTCTCTTGTCAATTCCACTGTCCGTCCCATCGTTACCTCAGTATATCTGGGGGGCCCGAAGACCCCCCGTGGTTTTACTTGTTCAGAAAGTCTATCGTTGCATAGTCCAGTGTACCGACCGTGCTCGAAGTCAAGCTGAGATGTTTGAGGATACCCGGATCACCTTTGTTTTCACCGTACCATATCCCGCCGTCAAGCTCTTTCGTCAACTGCGTGTTCGCAGTCAAACCAATCGCTATATGGCCGTTGTCCGATTCAACGCCGAACGCCCAGATTGTGTTACCGTCGGTCATGTCATCGACCAGTGCGTCGGTAATTTCTACCGTGCTCACACCCATTGACACGACCGTGGTGAAGTGATACACCCCGTTGTCCATCTCGAAACACATGTGATCCAACGCTGCCAGCGCACCCGCCCCCGCTGTGATCGTCTTTGAGGTCAGCTTCACCGTCGTTCCACCCGACGCAGCTGCACCGTCGTTCGTGGTCTTGCCCGCAACCTTCATGAAATACAGGCTCGTCGCTACCGAACCGCACGTCATACCGAACGCCCTGATTGCGATCCTGTTCCCGCTCGAACCGTCAATCGTTTGCAGTATCGTCGCTGCTGCTGACGCTGCTGCTTTGTATCCGTAACTTGCTACATTCTCTAAATAAACATTAGCACCCATTTCGTGCCTCCAAACTTTGAGATATGTCCAGTCAGGCTCATCACCTTAAAGACGGTCTATTAACATTTTCTTGCTACCCACCCGCCACCGCTTAGTCTACTAAGCCTTTGTTTTCAATACCGCGTAATTTGCTGGCTGTCCTACTGCCCCACCAAGCCTCGTTCTTACACGGAAGAAGTTCTCATCGTCCTGTACAGCGTGCATCGTTTCGGTAAAGTATTTAAACTCCATACCCATACGAATACCAAGAATCGTATACGTCGGATTACCGAACGCAATAAACGCCGTGTCCGATGCATCGTCGTCCGTGTCAGGCATGTTGTCTGACGTCCATACCGGATAACCTCTCGCTGACCGTGGTACTGCTGCCGATGGGTTGAAGTAGAACCGGCCATCGGCATCTTTACTGTTCGCAAGAATGTCCCAGACCGTTTCGTGCATCATGTAACCTGCACCGACCCTTTTACCCTTCGTGGTCAACTTCGCAGACAACGCCTGCAAGTCGTCCCAGTCAACATTGAGGATCGAATTAGAATCCATTGCAAGAACGTTGGTTCCTGTATCCTGCAATATCCCTGTGATTGGAGTGGGAGTGCTCCCGGTACCATTCAGCATCCCGGTTTCAACCGTGATAACCCATGCGTCAAGCCCCTGTTGCCTGATCTCTCCACCAATGTCGGCGAAGGTATCTTCCATCAGCTCGTCCGTTACACCGACCCAGAACGCATACGTTTCGGCTTCAACATCGACGTTCGTCCATGTCGGGTTCTGCTCGGTTTTTGATGTAACTTCGTTCGTTACAAACGTGAAACCGGCTTTCGTCGACTGTACCGGATACCGGTGCAACCGCCCTGTCATCGACTTACGCGTGAACTTCGGTATGATCTCCGACGCTGCGTCAGCCGTTTTCAAGATCGTGGTTTCATACATCGTCTGTGGTACAAGATACTGTGCGTCTGTACCCGTTGCATCACCAGTCAACGGCGTTCCCAAGTCGGTTTTAACGCCATCATGCACATCGGCTTTCATCCCGATAGCTGACAGGTTATTGAGATATTTCCCAGCTTCGCTTAATGGCATGACCTTCGCCATATCCGGCTGATTACGGTTCGTTACCAGCACCTTTGTTCCGAAACCTGACAACGTTTTAAAATCCCTGTGCTGTATTGCACCCAGCCACTTACCGAACTGATAATTCTTTTCCATCTCCGGCTCAGTGCCTTTATACCGGCCTTTGTTGATTACCACAAGATCGCCGATATCAGCTACCTCTTTCTTGAGAGTTACGATCTCTTCGTCTTTCACTTTGATCGCAGCCTCGTCCGCTTCGGCTTTCGCCTGCATATCCGTGATGATAGTTTCCGTGTTATCAACCCACGCCTGCAACTTTTCAACTCCGTCATCTCCAGTTATTTCCACATGCTTTTTAATTTCATCAGGCATATTATGCCTCCTTATATTTTACTTACCCCGACGTTTATCAAGCAAGGTTCTTAAGTCCCTGGTGGGGGGCTTCTCTCTTGAATTGATCAGAGCTTCGTATAAATTATTATCATCCTTGACCACTGTTTCGGCCATACGCATTTGCATATCTTGTACCGTTTTGATACCGTCTTCGAGCATATCCAGCCGGGCATTGATATCTTCCCACTCAGCTATCGGGATAATTACCGTATCAATATTAACGGTATCGTTTTTATCTGTATCCGTTTGTGTCCGTTGTGTCCAGGCGTTCACGTCTTTCAATACCGATTTTCCCGGTTGCTCAACAACTACTGCGTTCGGGTTCGCCGGTACGTTGCACAAACTGAACTCACGTAACTCCTGCTTTCTATATATCAGCTTGCACGGGTCCTTTTCGTCTTCGTTGAACTCAATCTTTGACGGGAAGAATCCCACTGACCCGGACCGTATAATACCGCCCTGCACTTTGCCTGCCAGCTTCACAGCCAGCTCGTCGTTCGCATCGAATACCGGGCTGCCAATCAACTCGTTATCTTTGACACGCACACGTTCCATTTTACCGATAGCCGGTATTGACCTGTCATGCGACCACAACAGCACCGGGTTCTTCTTGTACGTTTTAAGGTTCCATCCTGCCGTGTCGAATCGCTCGAAATCCCTGTCCAGACTATCATCCGACATGATGAACGTTATCGTTTTGTCAGTATGCACTTTCACGTCAGCGTCGCCATACAACAGGCAGTCTTCTTTGACATTGCCTTCGTCGTCTGTCGCGCTCTTGAACCAGCTTAAATAATCTTCCGTTGATAAATCTTGTTTCTCATATCCGCTATCTGATTTTAAATATAGTTCCATCTTTATGCCTCCTGTGGCACAGGTATATAATCACAATAACAATTTATAACGTCCTCTGCTGCCCCGCCTGGTGCGTGCGGATAAAGTATCCCGCCTGCGTCTGTCGGGAACATCTCTTGACCGAACAGCCTCACCTCGCCATCGTTCATTACGTGGTCAGGTCGGTCAGTCATCCCACCGCCCAGGTGCAGCCATTGTATCTGCTGTACACCCTCACGTGCATAAGCTGTCTGCTGTGCATCAGCTTTTATTATTGCCATCTCGGTGCGTGCTATCGTATCAGCGTGTTTACCGAGTTGAACATATTTTGATCTTATCATGTCAGCCATCTGCCCAGGCTCAAACCCCTGCTGCGCACCTTCACGGATAACCTTGTCAATCACGTTCTTTGTTGTATTTGCCAACCCTTCCAACGTTTGCAAACGAGTATTAACTACCTTGTTTACATCCGCGCTGAAAAACTCAAACTCGCTGTTGAATCCCGTCTTACGGAATATCGTCACCAGGTCCCTCTGCACTTCATCCATTGCGAAAAAGAAATAAGTTTCTGAGAAGTTCGTAAGCTGTTCTTTCTGTTCTGCCCAGTACAAAAACTCTTCATACGTTTTCTGGTCTGCTGACTTCCCGTACCGGTTCAAGAAATATTTACGTTGTGCGAACAACCATTTCTTTATTGCTGCCCGATAGTTTTCTTCCAGGCTGTCCCACCGGTTACGCGACTCTAATATATAGGATGTTATCCACCGGTCTTGCTTGGCACTCAACGACAAGAACGGTGGCGGTGCGTTACCCGGTATCATCGGCGGTGGCAGCTCCTCTTCCGCTGACGCACGTTTCAACGATCCCGGCCTGTACCCTACATCGCCCCACTCAGCCTCTTCAAACCCCATCTCAAGTTTCTCGTTTATTTCGTTCTGTGTAAACCCCATGGCAAACAGCTTCGTTGCTTTCTCGACTTT